>Ga0182737_1000093_pt1 | contig 174949 bp, 160 predicted proteins | sample eDN5th30CBELigOP_FD_128878 | JGI IMG/M metagenome (GOLD analysis project Ga0182737, IMG submission 128878) | Enriched Organic Plus compost microbial communities from Emeryville, California, USA - eDNA 5th pass 30_C BE-Lig OP (version 2) (version 2) ... | reverse complement strand
CAACCCCGGGGGAACGGATCCCGGTTCCAGCAGGAGAAAGCCGCGCTGCATGCCGTAGGTCGGCATGATGAATGGTGTACCCGACATGATCAGGCGACGGCGCAACTCGATCATGGAATTATCTGGCGTCACAAAAACCAGTTTGGCTTTCGCAATCCCTTCGACCGCCAGCAAGCGATCCGTAGCTGCCTCTACACCTTCAAAGTCCGGTATGAATTCCGAGAATTTGAAGTGGAAGCGTGCATCAGGGCGGGCGACGTCTTTCAGCCGATCCCAGATGCGCTGCCGTATACTGCGGGAATACGCCATGGAGATTCCATGAATTTCAATGTTTCATTATCAATGAAACAAATGTTTCAGTATTGCAAGAGGCGATGATAAGCTTTTTTAGTGCACAGAGAGATTCGGAATAAACGCACATGGCTTCACGTCTGGTACTGCGCATACAGGAGCGCTACGCAAAGCTCACCGCAGGCGAGCAGAAAATCGCGCAGCTCGTTCTCGAGCGCGAGGACGACATCCTGATACATTCCGCTACTGAAATCGCGGAGATGGCTGGCGTATCCAAGGCGACCACAGCTCGTTTCTTTCAGCATCTGGGCTATGCCGATTTCAATGAAGTGAAACTTCAGGCGCGTGAGGAGCGCAATCGCACCGAACCTTTTGAATATTCAAGTACGGTTGACGAAGAAGTGCCGCTGGTGCGTACCATCAGTGCGCATCTTGATCTGGAGATCGCCAATATAACCCGAACATTCGAGGCGCTTCGGTCCGACAAGATGCGTGAAGCTGCCGAACTTCTCGCAGAAGCGCCGCGTGTCTGGGTGGTCGGGATAGGCGACGAGGAAGGGTTCGCGCGTTATGCGCGGCTCTTGTTCTCAAGGTTACGTCACAGTGTGATGATCCTTGGTATCAATCAGGGTTCGTGGGCTGAAGACCTTGCCATGACTGGTCCGAAAGATGTGTTGTTGCTGATTACGCTGCCGCCGCATCGGGCATTGTTGAAACAAATTCTTGGTTATGCGGCTACGAGCCGGTTGAATATTGTGACCATTACGGACCGGGGATCGGTTTCGGAGGTCCAGCGTTATGCGCGCGTCGTGCTGCCCTGTCATGTAGACAGCTTCGCATTGGGAGCATCTTATACCGCCGTCAGCAGTGCCATTCGGCTTCTCGCTTTGACCTATGCTTCGCATGCAGGCAAATCGGCGCAACAGCGGCTGGAGATCGTTGCTGGTATTCACGACGAACTTGACGATATGGACTGAAGCTCACCGCTTAGTTGTTTCGGACGTGTTCCGGGCGGAAGCCGACCCCGATCAACCTGCCCGCCAGATGTGCAAGAATCGGCCAGCGTGCGAGGTGGCGCATAAACGAAGGTGGCCCGTCGCGCCTGGTATTGTTCGTTTCGCGCTTGCGGCGATCACTGCGCATCATCAATTGAAGCTTCTGAGTTGCCTTTGTCGGAAAACGACGCCGCGCTTCGACTGCAGCGAGATGCGGTTCTAAAGTTTGGTTTTCCTGAAGCGGTGCGGATAGAATATTTGCAGCTGCAACGGCGTCCTGAATGGCGAGATTGACCCCAAAGCCGCCGATTGGCGACATGGCATGAGCGGAATCGCCGATACACAGAAGCCCCGGCTTCCACCATGTTTTGAGTCGGTCGATGCTGACACTCAGGAGATGAACTTCATCCCATGTGCGTATTTCATCCATTCGGTCGGCAGGCAACGGGGAGACTTCTGCAACTGCCTTGCGGAGTGCATCGAGTCCTCCTTGTCTGACGTCAGCAAAGGTCTGTTTGCGGAGCACATAACCGCATTGCCAGTAATCGCCGCGATCGATCATGACGAAACCCTGCCGAGGACCGCCGTGGCCCATCGTATAGGGCGGGTCATTGGGGGCGTGTGACAGCTTGATCCAGAGAATTTCGCTTGGCGAGCCAAAGCTTTCGACCTCCAGACCGGCCTTTGTGCGAACCGTGGAGTTTCGCCCGTCTGCCCCTACGACGAGTCTGGCATTAATCCTGATCGATTCATCGGATGTTGTCGCAAGGAGGCCGGTGACCTTCCCATTCCGTTCGATCAGGTCGACCACGCTCGCAGACATAATGAGTCTGAAGTTCGAATATTTCGCGGCTTCGCGTGCAATATAATCCAAAAACTCCCATTGCGGCATGAAAGCGATGAAACGACACTGAGCGGGAATTCTCGAAAAATCGGCTATTGTGATGTCCTTGCCGCCGATTTCCGCATGTAGCCGATGCGCTTTGGTATGGGGCAGGGCAAGAAGGCCATCCAGCAAGTCGAGTTCATGCATGATCTGAAGGGTGGACGGGTGAATTGTATCGCCGCGAAAATCGCGCAGAAAATCTGGGTGCTTTTCGATAACGGTCACGTTGACACCTGAGCGCGCCAGCAGAAGCGCCAGCATCAGCCCTGCTGGCCCACCACCTGCTATCACGCAATCGGTTTCGATATGACTGATATTCGATGGGGCTGGCTGCATCATGACTGCTTCACTCGACCGCGCTTGTTTTGCACACAAGACATAAAAAGACCGGCGCTCTCAGTAGGTCAAGCGCCGGCTGGAAGTCTACGCGACCAATAGAGGTCAAAACATGAATTAAATTATCAAGTTTAATTTGTCAACCGGGCGAGCCACGCCAGCGAGCAATGCCGTTCAGCTTGACTTGCCGGCTTATCCTGCATTGAGAATTGGAACCTATCCGAGCGCGGGCGGCGTTCTTTTGCCAAGTTGTCGTTCGCGGAAGACCGAGAACAGCCCGGCGCCGACAACGATGATCGCACCGGCGATGATGTTCCATGTCAATTGTTCGTGGAACACCGTGACTGCGATACATGCGCCGATAACGAGTTGCAGATAGGTGAGTGGCTGTACTTCTCCGGCCTCCAGAATGTTGTAGGCGCGGATAAGAAAGTAATGGCTTGCAATGCCACAGGCACAAAGCGCTGCCATCCAGAACCAGTCGCTTCTGGCAATCGGCATGAGATAGAAGCTGCCGACAAATGTGAGGGCAACAGCACCGGCCACGCCGGTATAGAAGAAACTCGTCATGGCATCGTCACTCTTGCTGACGGCGCGTGTCGCAACCGCGTAAATGGCGAACATGACCATTGCAGCCACGGGCAAAAGCAGGCTTGCATCGAATGTCGCGTTCACTGGATTGATAATCAGCAAGACGCCAATCAACCCCACGATGATGGCTGTCCAACGTCTCCAGCCCACCTTTTCGCCAAGGAATGGTACGGAGAGCATTGTCACCAATAGCGGTGCACCTTGAAAGATCGATTGTGTCGTTGCCATGCCCGCGCGGCTGAGGGCGAATATGAACGTGACGATTTCAGCAGCAAGCAGGATACCGCGGAAAACCTGCAAAAAAGGACGTTTCGTTGCTGCGGCCTTGGCTATGCCGCCGGAGCGGATTGCAAGCAGGAGAACGAACGCTGCAAAAACCCAATAGCGGATCATCGTGATGAGGATCGGTGAATAATGGGTGCCAAGATACTTCGAGATACCATCCTGCGTTGCAAAAATGGTAACCGCGAGGAGTGTGAAGAGATAACCTTGGCCTTTGCGTGTCATGGCGCACTCATATCGATACAGCCTCGGAGCTACCACCCTTAAAATCTGAAATGCGCACATAGTATGAGTATTCCATCTTTATCGACGGAAAGATTTCCAGGCGATGTGCTTTGATGGATTGACACCCTCACGTTCTCGGTTATTCTGTTATAAAAGCTTATATAACATAATTGTGGAACGATTCAAAAATGGGGGTTATGCCTTGCGGATCAAACTAGCACTCCTTCTGGCTTCTGCCATGATCTTCAGTCCCGGTGTTTCGCTGGCGCAGGACAAGGGCGGCGTCATCAATGTCGCGACCATCGGTGAGCCGCCGACGCTCGACCCGATGGTATCCACTGCCGATCTTGTGGGTATCGTGACGCAGCATATTTTCGAAACGCTCTACACCTTCGACAAGGAATGGAAGCCGACGCCATTGCTGGCAGAAGGCCTGCCCGAAATCAGCGCGGACGGAAAAACCTATACGATCAAGCTGCGTTCCGGCATCAAGTTCCATGACGGTAGCGACATGACGTCGGAAGACGTGGTTGCGTCGTTGGAGCGCTGGACGAAGCTCGCTTCGCGCGGAAAGCAGGCGTCAGCCTTTATCGAAAATATTGCGGCGACTGATCCGGCCACAGTGACGATAACGCTCAAGCAGCCCTATGCGCCATTGACCTCTTTGCTTGCCTTCAACAATTCTGCGGCGATCATCATACCCTCGGAAAAGCAGGCTGAGCCTATGAACGAGTTTATCGGCACCGGTCCCTATATGCTCAAGGAGCGAAAGGCAGATCAGTATATTCAACTCGTGCGTTTCGACGGTTACAAGTCGCGCGACGGCGAGAGCGACGGTTATGGCGGTGCGCGTCATCAATATCTCGACGAAATCCGCTTCGTATCGGTCCCGGACGCCAACACTCGCGTCGAGGCAGCGGTTTCCGGACAGTATGATTATGTCGATTCCATTCCGGTTGAGTCATTTGACAAGATCAAGTCTTCGACAACTTCCCAGCCATTGCTTCTCAAGCCCTTCGGCTACCCTGTCTTTGTTTTCAACACCAAGGAAGGCGTGGCGTCGAAACTGCCTGTGCGCAAGGCCGTAACCCACGCATTGAGCATGGAAGACATGCTTGCGGCTGCGTTTGGCAGTACGGAATTCTACGCATTGGACGGTGCCTTCTATCCGTCCAATTTCGTCTGGAATACTGACGCTGGCGTTGAAGGCAATTATAATGTGGCCCAGCCGGAAGCTGCAGCCGAAGAATTGAAGGCTGCTGGCTATAATGGCGAGCCGTTACGCATTTTGACCAGCCGCCAGTATGAGTTCCATTACAAGATGGCGCAGGTGGCTGCAGAATATCTGAAGCTTGCCGGTTTCAACGTGGATTTGCAGGTTGTCGATTGGGCGACACTGACGCAGCGCCGCGCTGATCCCAAGCTCTGGGATATCTACATAACGCACAGCCCTTTCCTGCCCGAGCCTGCTTTGATGGGTTCTCTGTCGACCAGTTCGCCGGGTTGGTGGGACACGCCAGCGCGTAAAACCGTAGTCGATGCATTCACGTCTGAATCCAATCCGGAAAAGCGCATTGCGCTGTGGGCAGACGTTCAGAAGACCATTTATGACGAACTGCCCCTGATCAAGATCGGCGACTTCAATGCTGTTGCGGCAATGTCCACCAAGCTGGAGGGCGTTGAGCCCGCGCCGTGGCCTTACTTCTGGAATGCTTCGCTGAAGAAGTAACTTCCGGGCAATGCAAATGCCGTCCGTCCGGTCGGCATTTGCTGAAGTGTTCAATCTGGAGAATCTGATCGCATGGTGCGCTACATCCTTCAGCGGTTTGTCGGCATGGCTGTCGTCATGTTTCTGGTCGTGACGATCGTATTCGTGATTGTCCGGGTGACGCCAGGTGATCCTGCCGCTGTCATGCTTGGACCGGATGCATCGGCGCAGGACATTGCCGATCTGCGCGCCCGACTTGGCCTCGATCAGTCGCTGGTCATTCAATACTTTTACTACATCGGTCAGCTACTGAAGGGCGATCTCGGTCAGTCGATCTTTCTCAACATGCCGGTCGGTGCGGCATTGCTTGACCGGGCCGAGCCAACATTCTTCCTGACCGTTCTTTCGCTTCTGATTGCCTGCATCATTGCTCTGCCGGTTGGAGTTTATGCAGCTTATCGGCGTGGTTCCTTTGTCGATCAGGCTGCAACGACGGTTGCCATGCTTGCAGCGAGCATACCGAGCTTCTGGCTCGGCCTTATCCTCATGCAGTTTTTTGCGGTCCGGCTGAACCTGTTTCCTGTGTCCGGCTATGGCGGTCCGGGTTCGAGCTTTATGGATCGAATGTATCATCTGATCCTGCCAGCCATCGCACTGGGGTTGGTTTCCTCTGCTCTGATCCTGCGCTTCACACGTGCCTCGATGCTTGATGTTCTCGGTGACGACTACATTCGCACGGCGCGTGCAAAGGGTTTGATTGAGCGACGTGTAATCATGAAGCACGCATTGAAGAATGCGCTGATCCCGATCCTGACTGTTGTCGGTCTTACCGCAGCCGTCCTTATCTCCGGAGCTGTGGTGACGGAAACGGTGTTCGGCCTGCCGGGGGTCGGCAATCTTGTCGTGTCTGCGGTCCTGCGACGGGATTATCCGGTAATTCAGGGCGCGCTGCTCATCATAGCGGGGCTCTATGTCCTGATTAATTTCATCATCGATATGCTCTATCTGTTCGTAGATCCGAGGGTTCGCTACTGATGGCCGATCTTGTTACGACCACGCAAAAAGCCCCTTCGGAACGGGCTTTGTTCATCCGTCGGCTGTTCAAACGCAAGACGGTAGCGGCCGGCATTATTGTGCTTGCAGTCTTTGCTATCCTCGCACTGCTGGCGCCCTGGATCGCACCTTATTCACCGTCGAAGCTATCCATCGTCAACCGCCTAAAGCCGCCAAGCGAGATGTTCTGGTTCGGTACGGATGAGTTCGGGCGTGACGTCTTTTCTCGTACGATCTATGCCGGACGGTTGTCACTTATGGTGGGCGCGGCTGTTGTCGTCCTGTCGGCGATCATAGGGGTGACACTAGGATTGCTCGCAGGCTTTTTCCAGCGTCTGGATACGCCCATCGCTCGCCTGATCGACGCGATGATGGCGTTCCCCGATATTCTGTTGGCCATTGCGCTGGTCGCTGCGCTTGGCCCATCGCTGGCGACGGTCATCGTTGCACTGTCTGTCGTCTACGCACCGAGGCTGGCGCGCATCGTGCGCGCCTCAACGCTGGTGATCCGTGAATTGCCCTATGTCGAAGCGGCTCAATCGCTTGGAATTTCGACATTCCACATCATGACGCGGCACGTGCTGAGAAATCTGATCTCGCCCATCATCGTGCAGTGCACTTTCCTCTTTGCGAGCGCAATGCTCGCCGAAGCGGGGCTCTCCTTCCTTGGTTTGGGCGTAAGCCCCGAGATCCCAACCTGGGGAACCATGATTGCCGCAGGACGCCAATATATCGGCCAAGCCGACTGGATGACCTACTTCCCCGGATTCGCCATCATTCTTTCTGTCCTCTCGCTCCAGATGGTTGGCGACGGACTACGCGACATGCTCGATCCAAGACTGCGAAGGGATTTGTAATATGATTTCCGGTGAACAGGCGAAGCCGCTTCTCATCACCAATGTCAAACCGGTAGCTTTCGGTGCAGAACATTCAGATACGACGACCGATATTCTGGTCGGAAAAGACGGCAACATCAACGCCATCGGCAAGTCGTTGAACGCACCGGCAGAGGTGGAGCGTGTCGATGGCAAGGGAGCCTGGATTTCGCCGGGTTGGGTCGATCTGCATGTCCATATCTGGCACGGCGGTACGGATATTTCGATACGTCCTTCGGAGTGCGGTGCTGAGCGAGGGGTGACAACGCTCGTTGATGCCGGTTCGGCGGGAGAAGCCAATTTTCATGGTTTCCGGGAGTATATCATCGAACCGTCCAAGGAACGGATCAAAGCCTTCCTGAATCTCGGCTCCATCGGCCTTGTCGCGTGCAACCGGGTTCCGGAATTGCGAGACATCAAGGACATCGATCTCGACCGTATTCTCGAATGCTATGCAGCCAACAGTGAGCATATTGTCGGGATCAAGGTCCGGGCCAGCCACGTCATAACCGGGTCATGGGGCGTTACGCCAGTCAAGCTTGGTAAAAAGATCGCCAAGATACTCAAAGTGCCTATGATGGTGCATGTAGGCGAGCCGCCCGCGCTCTATGACGAGGTTCTTGAAATTCTTGGCCCTGGCGATGTGGTCACGCATTGCTTCAACGGCAAATCCGGCTCCAGCATCATGGAAGACGAAGACCTGTTCAACCTCGCGGAACGCTGTGCAGGCGAGGGTATCCGGCTGGATATCGGCCATGGCGGGGCGTCCTTCTCGTTCAAGGTCGCTGAAGCGGCAATTGAACGTGGCCTCCTTCCATTCTCAATCTCGACGGACCTGCATGGCCATTCGATGAACTTCCCTGTCTGGGATCTGGCGACAACCATGTCCAAGCTGCTGTCGGTCAACATGCCGTTCGAAAATGTCATCGAAGCTGTCACGCACAATCCGGCGTCGGTGATCAAGCTCTCTATGGAAAACCGGCTTTCGGTAGGACAGCGCGCAGATTTCACGATCTTTGATCTGGTCGACGCCGACCTGGAAGCGACGGATTCCAATGGCGATGTGTCTCGCCTGAACAGGCTTTTTGAACCCCGCTACGCAGTCATCGGTGCCGAGGCCATTACGGCCAGCCGCTATATACCGCGTGCGCGCAAACTTGTTCGTCATAGCCATGGCTATTCGTGGCGCTGATACCGTCGGCGCAGCATTGAATTTGCGGGAACGTCCCGTGACGAAATGATGAGGAAAATTCGTGTCTCATTCTCCCCAAACGACCGAAGTACAGCATTCCCCCTATGACCGGCTGGCTTCGCTTGGCATAACTTTGCCACCACCGCCACCGCCTATCGCGAATTTTGTCACACATGTTCGGGAAGGCAATATCCTCTATCTTTCCGGGCAGGGGCCGCGGGAAGAGAGCGGACATTTGCGTGCGGGTAAAGTCGGTGGCGATATCGGCGTGGATCAAGCCTATCAGGATGCCCGACTGACGGGTATCAATCTGCTGGCCGTCATGCACGAGGCGCTTGGCGATCTTTCCCGTGTGAAGCGTGTCGTGAAGCTGTTGGGGATGGTCAATGCCGTGCCGGACTTCGAGCTGCACCCCAACGTCATCAATGGCTGCTCCGATCTTTTCATCGAAGTATTTGGCGCTGCCGGACAACATGCGCGTTCAGCCGTCGGCTTCGGTTCCTTGCCGGGCAATATCACGGTTGAAATCGAAGCGATCGTCGCCCTGAACGACTAGGACAGCGTCAATGATTGCGCCAACCCATCAGCTTTTCGATCTTCGCTGCCGAAGCGCGCACCTGACTGGTGTAGCGGCCTTCGTCGGAAAGCACTTTCTGTTCCGGGAGCACGATGGAGATTGTCGCAACGCATTGTCCATCGCGGTCGCAGATCGGGGAAGCAATACAGGCAACCGCATAATCGGATTCCGCAATCTGGATCGAGAGCCGCTCATCGAAGGCTTTCGCCGCAGCCTCCGAAAGACTTGCGGCGTCGATTTCGGCTCGACCGGTTGGAGAAGTTCGGGCGCAGCGCTTGAAAAGCTCTATGCGTTCATTTGCAGCCAGATGACCGACCAGCAGACGTCCGGACGCGGTCCAGTTCAAGGGCACTCTTGTGCCGACACGCGAGGCGACCTGGAACGGGCTTGGCCCGTCGGCCATGGCCAGAACGAGCATATGATCTCCGTCCCGTCCACACAGCTGCACCGCTTCGTTCGCTTCGCGGCAAAGATCATGCATCTCGTGCGTGGCGACGCTCATGAAATCAAGCGAGCGCGCATAAGCAAGACCGTAGTGATAGAGCCGCGCACCGAGCCAGATTGCGCCATCCGCGTTGCGGGCGAGCATATTCTTTTCAACGAGATCATCGATGGTCACATAGACCGTCGACAAGGGCGCCTTGATCGCCTTTGCAATCGCATAGGGACCAGCCGGAGCTCCGGTTTCATAAAGATAATCAATCACCTGCAACGCGCGATCTATGCCGCTCACACGCGAGCGACGTGTCGACTTGGCTTCGGTGTCGTCTGCAGGGGCCGTTTCAGCGGGGGTGGTGGATGATGATGCGCTCACTCATGTGCTCCATGTGAATTCGAGAAGTTGTTACATTATTATGGTATATCCGTCTATGCCTGAGACAGCGAAAGAAATGGGAGAATTGAAATGACCGATGATATCCGCCGCAAGATCGGGCTTCGACCGGTCATCAATGTTTCCGGTACGATGACATCGCTTGGCGCGTCCATCGTTGTGCCTGAGGCGGTAGAGGCGATGGCGGCCATCCTGCCGCAATTCGTCGAGGTCAATGATCTCCAGCGCAAGGCAAGTGAAGTGATTGCGCGATTGACAGGCGGCGAAGCTGGTTTCGTCACGGCGTCCTGCTCGGCAGGCATTACGCTTGCTGTTGCCGGAGCTATGACAGGCAACAACCTTCTCGCAATTGAAAAGCTACCGGACACTACACCGGAAAAGAACGAAGTTCTGGTGCAGACCGGTCACGTGGTCAGCTACGGCGCACCGGTCGATCAGGCAATCAGGCTTGCGGGTGGCAAGGTCGTTCTGATCGGACAGGCAACATCGACGCATCGCTATCACATGGAAAATGCGATTACCGAAAAGACGGCTGCGGCGGTTTATGTCGTATCGCACCACGTCGTCGACTATGGCCTTTTGCATCTCAGTGAGTTTGTCGAAATCGCGCATGCCAAGGGCGTGCCAGTGATCGTGGATGCCGCATCTGAATACGACTTGAAGCTGTTTCTGGAAAAGGGCGCAGACGTCGCAATCTATTCGGGACACAAGTTTCTGGGCGGTCCGACCTCCGGCATTGTTGCAGGTAAGAAGGAGTTCGTCCGCAATGCGTTCCTGCAAAATCTCGGCATCGGGCGCGGCATGAAAGTTGGTAAAGAGAGCATTTATGGCGTTATGGCGGCGCTGGAAGCGTGGGAAAAGCGCGACCATGCCGGAATTCGCGAGAGGGAGACTACATATCTGGAACTGTGGAAGAAGACGCTGGATGGCCGTCCCGGCATCATGGCTCTGATCGAACCAGATCCGACCAACAACCCGCTCAACCGCCTGCGAGTGATCGTATCGGCCACTGACGCCCACATCACGGCCTGGGATCTGGTGACCGCTCTTGCCCGAGGGAACCCACCGATCATCACCCGAGATCACGAGGTGGAACACAATTATTTCTATCTCGATCCCTGCAATCTCCATCTAGGGCAGGAGACCATTGTTGCTCAACGTCTTGGGGAGGAACTCGACAAAGCCCGGGCATCGAACGAGATTATCGCCACTCCCTTTGAGGATCGAAGCAGGCATCGCTTCGACAGTTTGTTGCGTTGGCCGGATTGATTGGCGGAGCCTGAGTAAAGCGGAGGAACATCATGACGTCTGAGAAAATTGCGACGGTTGGAAAACACGAACCTGTTCTATCCGTTCAAGGGCTGAGCACCTCTTTTCTGGTCGATGGTGCCTGGAAACCGGTTGTGGATGACGTTTCCTTCGATGTCCATCCCGGAGAAACCGTCGCAATCGTCGGGGAATCCGGCTCAGGCAAGAGTGTTACCTCACTGTCGATCATGCGTCTTTTGCAAAAGGATACGAGCCGCATCGAAGGCAGTATCAGGTTAGGAGATAGGGAGCTTCTGACGCTTCCAGAAGAGAAAATGCGCCGGATACGCGGCAACGAAATCGCTATGATTTTTCAGGAGCCGATGACGAGCCTCAATCCGCTCTTCACAATCGGAGACCAGATTTCGGAAGCATTGCTCTGCCATTCGCAAATGTCGAAGGCAGATGCGCGTGCTGAAACGATCCGCTTGCTTGAAAAGGTCCGCATCCCGTCCGCAGTATCCCGCTTCGATGAATATCCGCATCGCTTTTCAGGCGGTATGCGCCAGCGTGTCATGATCGCGATGGCTCTGGCATCCAGACCCAAACTGCTGATCGCCGACGAACCGACGACGGCTTTGGATGTAACCATTCAGGGCCAGATACTCGATCTTATCAAGACGTTGCAGGAAGAGGAGGGCACGTCCGTTCTTTTCATCACGCATGACATGGGCGTGGTGGCTGAAATATCGGATCGTACAGTTGTCATGTTTCGTGGAAAGCAGGTTGAGACAGGGCAGACAGTCGATATCTTCCGGCAGAGCAAACATCCTTACACACGTGCACTTTTGTCGGCAGTTCCTGTACTGGGTTCAATGCAGGGCTATCAACGTCCTCTGCGGTTTCCGATAGTAGACAATGCGACCGGCCTTTCGGAAAAGCCGGTCGAGGTGGCGGATACGGTCGACAAGGTCGATGTACCCGTGTTGGAAGTGAAAGGCCTTACCAAGCGCTTCGAGATTTACTCAGGTTTCATGTCTCGCCTGAGCGGGCGTGTCCATGCCGTGGAAAATGTGTCCTTCGATCTCCGCAAGGGAGAAACCCTTTCGCTGGTTGGCGAGAGCGGGTGCGGGAAATCGACGACTGGACGCGCCATCATGCGACTGACCGAACCGGATTCCGGTGAGGTTTTGGTTGAGGGCCAAAATATTCTGGCCCTCGACAAGCAGGCCATGCGCGAGATGCGGAGAACGGTTCAGATGATCTTTCAGGATCCCTATGCATCGTTGAACCCGCGCATGACGGTGGGAGCCGCTATTGCGGAACCTTACATCGAACACCGGCTGGGAAGCACACGGGACGCGAAGGATGTTGTTGCAGACATGCTGGAAAAGGTTGGCCTGACGCCGGATATGGCAAAGCGCTACCCGCATGAATTCTCTGGCGGGCAAAGGCAGCGTATTTGTATAGCCCGGGCGCTGGCCTTGAAACCTAAAGTCATCGTGGCAGATGAAAGTGTGTCTGCGCTCGATGTCTCGATCAAGGCACAGGTCATCAACCTCATGCTGGATCTCCAGCAGAGCCTCGATCTGGCATTCCTGTTCATCTCGCACGATATGGCCGTCGTTGAGCGTGTAAGCCATCGTGTGGCGGTGATGTATCTGGGCGAGATCGTAGAAATCGGGCCGAGGTCGTCGGTGTTTGAGAACCCCCAGCACGACTATACACGCAAGCTGATGGCGGCTGTGCCGGTTCCTGACCCTGACCGACGCAGGACCAAGCTTTCAAGCGAAACGGGGGAACTCAAGAGTCCCATCCGTCCGGCGGATTTCGCGGTGCCTTTACGCGAGTATCGCGAGGTATCGCCTCAGCATTTCGTGGCGTTGTAGCGCACGCAATTCGTCATGGAGCGCCTAGACGATCCAGCGCAGTGCGAAGTGGAGCTTCAGAAATGTGGATCAGTCCGGCATAAGGACTCGCCATGTCCGAAATCACGAAAATCGCGCCGGCGACGGACAATGAGCATACGATTATTATCAATATGACAGTACTGTTTAGCGGAGCCTGTAGCCCAAAAGTTGCGAATAAAAGCGCCAACCATGAAATCAGTACGATGAGAAATGGGACAGGCAGCCCCTCATCTGTTGTTTCCACCAATTGCCAGTGACCTTCGGCAATCATTCCGCTGACTTCCAGCGCGCGTGCTTGGAGGGAGCTTTGCGCGGCGTCCGTCGGGTTCAAAGCACGCAGACTGGCCTGAATATCCTCGATATCCTTGAACTCCGGCAAAGCTCCATCGGAAAGCTCGTCGGCTCGCTCGGCATTCCACGCTTGATCAAGACGTTTCTGGATGATTTGCTTGAGTACGGCACGTGGATGCTCCGTTTCAGGGCCGTAGCGCGCCATGATCCGATCCAGCAAGACAATGCGAGCCGCCGATGTTTTCATCTCGGCTTGTGCATCGTCATAATCGGATTTTGCCGAAGCTATCAGAAGTCCGAGAGCAAGGGCGGAAAGTGTTCCGACAACGGCGGTGGCAAGCCGGATGACATCCTTGGACTCGGAGTTGAGATGATGCTCAGGCAAACGCATTCGAGCGAACATGCCAAGCATGGTTGCCAATATCAGGATGAAGAATACCAGTGCTCCAAGCAATAAGGAGTTCAACTTCGCCTTCCGCGACTTGTTCCCGAATGATTGCCTTTTGGAACTCAGTATATCATCTATGAGTTGAGATGCAGCTTCACCAAAAGGATGGCTTACACTGCCGTCACAGAAAAAAGGTCGGCACAATATGGCCGACCTTTCTGGCGTTGAAACTGCTTTCAATCAACTCTCTGTATGTTGCTGCTTGGCGAGATTCTCGACGCTCATGTCCGGTTCATTCCGGGTTTTATACAGCGAGTAAAGTACACCGCTTGCGAGGATAGTCAGCGTTACGACAAGTGACAGCAGCGTATTGATGTGAACGCCAAGCGGCACAAGGAAAATCTTGATGCCGATCAACACCAGAATGATCGCAAGCGACACCTGTAGGTAGCGGAACCGGTTCATCGCCGCAGCCAGCGCGAAATAGAGCGCGCGCAAACCCAGAACGGCAAAGATGTTCGAAGTGTAGACGATAAAAGTGTCCTGGGTGACAGCGAAAACCGCTGGGACAGAGTCGACCGCGAAGATCAGATCGACTGTTTCCACCATGATAAGTGCGACCGCCAATGGCGTCAGCCAGATGACCATCTTGCCCGTTTTGGGATGTGGCTGCTTGACTGTGAAATTGCGGCCATGCAGTTCGCGAGTGATATTGAACCGGCGACGCAGGAATTTGAATATGGCGTTCTGTTCGATGTCGGGCGTCTCGTCCTGATGGCCGAACATCTTCAAACCGGTGAAAACAAGGAACGCGCCGAAAAGGAAGAGAATCCAGTTAAACTCGTGGACAAGTGCGGCACCGAGCCCGATCAGGACTGCTCTGAAGGCGATAACGCCGAGAATACCCCAGAACAAGACACGGTGCTGGTAAAGACGGGGAATGCCAAGAAAGCCGAAGATCGTTGCGATAACAAACATATTGTCCATCGCAAGGCTCTGCTCGATCAGATAGCCGGTATAAAATTCCAGCCCGGATTCCGCCCCGCGCTGCCACCAAACCCAACCACCGAAGGCCAGTGCGATCACGACATAAAAGCCATAAAGCAGAAGGCTTTCCTTGGCTTCGATCTCGTGCTCGTCACGATGCAGAATCCCGAGGTCGAAGACAAGCAAGCCGACGACGACAATGATAAACGCCGCCCAGAAATATACAGGTGTGCCAAGAAATTCGCCCGAAAGGGCTACAATAAGCGAATCCATCGCCGGACCATCTCCATTTGAACAAGTGGAGCAGCCCCGACATCGCCATAGCGGTAGCCATGACCAGAGGGGCCCGGCGCTGCATTTCTTCAAATGTGTATGGTTTTGCCAAGTTCAAGAGTGGAACCTGAATTTTTTGTAATGTTCGACCGGTACTCGTCCCGTTTGATGCCTCTTAATACAGGCTATGATGATGAAGCGGAGAACTGGAAGTTAGATGCCGCTAAACGCGACATGAAAGAAGCCAGAAAACGTTATAATATTCTGTATATTATATTGATTTTATTGAGGAAAATTTGTTTACTTTTTCTTGTGTGGACGAGCCTCACGAAAGTGCGGGCTGAATAGAACCGCGTGTCATCGTCAAAGACAAGCTGCGCTCTTGCGATGCCGCAAAGTGGGAGATCATGCCGTCGGCAACGGCATGAAAAAATTACCAAGCCTGCTCTCTATCAAAACCGACAAAGTTGGGGTGGCTCTGCCTCGGAAAAGTGGAGAGGTTTTGATGAGTTGAAAGGAAACCTTTATGACGAAGCGAGTGCCCTTTACGAAGGAATTTGAACGGGAGGCCGTTCGTCTTGCCGAGACGAGCGGTCGGACCCGCAAGGAGCTTGCTCAGGATGTTGGCATCGGCCTGTCGACACTGACACGGTGGATTTCGCGTAATCGGGATACAACCATTGATGCTCCTGAACTGATTGACGCAAATGAAGATATGGCTGCTGAGTTCAAACGGCTCCGTCGGGAGAATGAGATATTGCGCCAGGAGCGGGATATCCTGAAGAAGGCGACGTTTTTTTTCGCCAAGGAGGGAAGTCGATGAAGTTTCGTTTCATCGACAAGGCGAAGAAGGAATTCCCCGCATATCGTCTTTGCCATCATTGCCCGGCTGATGCGTGAGAATGGAATGCAGGCGCGTCAGAAACGCCGCTTCAAGAAAACCACGGACAGCCATCATGCTTTTCCAGTCGCGCCAAACATCATTGCGCAGGATTTTGCGGCAACCGGCCCTAATCAGAAATGGGGTGTCGACATATCCTATATTTGGACGAAAGAAGGGTGGCTGTACCTCGCTGTCGTCATCGACCTCTTTGCTCGCCGTGTCGTTGGTTGGGCTGTCAGCGACAGACTGCATCGCCGATTGGCTCTCCAGGCTCTCGAAAAAGCCCTAACAATGCGGCGACCGCCAAAAGACCTGATCCATCATTCGGATCGCGGAAGTCAATATTGCTCACTGGATTACCAGAAAGTGCTGCGTGCCAACGACATCATAATTTCCATGTCGGGTAAGGGAAACTGTTACGATAATGCTATGGTCGAAACATTCTTCAAGACCTTGAAATCAGAGCTAGTCTGGAGAACAGTATTCCAAACAAGGCGCGATGCCGAAATAGCTATTGCCCGCTATAGTGAGCGCTTCTACAATCCAATCCGGCGTCATTCTTCTCTCGACTATCTGAGCCCGGCTCAGTTCGAACAAATGCCTGCCTAAATGGGAAAAGGCCTCTCCACTTTTCCCAGGCAAGTCCAAGTACGACCTGTTACAATTCAATACGTTATGTTGCATCGAATTTCAGTGTTAGGCGACATAAAAGCGAGGGGAAATGACAGCTAAGTCATTGATTTTAAAGTGGCTGGGGAACCTGGATTCGAACCAAGACTAGCGGAGTCAGAGTCCGCTGTTCTACCCTTAAACTATTCCCCAGCAGGAATTTGCAACTGCCTTCGATCTGGAGGCCTGCAAGCGCGATAAAGCGTCAGCTCGTTCGCGACGGCCTCCATCTAGCGAACTCAAACGCCGAACGCAACACTTTTCTTCGAAAAATTTCAAAGCGATTTACGTTATCCAGCAATTGCTGATTTCATGCGGTGGGCGCGCCGCAAATTGACGCGTAGAGGAATGCTTCCCTGAAGCAGGTGCATAAAAAAAGCCCGGCCAGCGGAGGAGCGGCCGGGCAAAGGGCAGGCTGACCGGGAGGGGACCCGGTATGTGAAGGTGGCGCCTGCCAGATTATGGGTCTTCGGGTTCGAAAAAGGCGGCAGCCTATCGAGTCCCGCAGAGATATTGGTTCAGCAGATCAGACGGGTAGCCTTGATCCGTAGCCGAGCGTCTGCCAGTTCACTCAGAACCTGTGTGGGGTCGGCCGCGCCGCGATAATGAGCTGCCGTGTAGATATCCTCACGACGAAGTCCAATATCGCGCAGCATGTGGTCGTCAAAGCTGCTCAGGTTCAGCACTTGCCGTCGACCACTGGAAAACGTCCAGCGACGCATGATCGACGTAAACACGGTCTTTACCATCTGCAGGAACGTGGAGGTCTGTCCGCTCACTGCCGGTAAATGCGCTGTCGTTATCTTGCTCGTCGCTGTCATGTCCGCTCTCCTTTGATTTGGCGGGGCTAAGTGATCCTTATCGTCAGGGTCATTCGCTTTCGCGGCTCCTTTTCCTTTACGATGGCGGCTTTATCCAACAATCGAATTGATTGTTCCAACGAATGTTTTTAATGTAATTCTTCAATAATAGTGATGGATGACGCCGATGAGCACACCTCTTGATCTCGATCAGTTGCAGACTTTCATAGCCATTGCGGATATGGGTAGTTTTACGCGTGCTGCGGATGCTGTTTTCAAGACGCAGTCCGCTGTTTCCATGCAGATGCGCCGACTGGAAGAGCGTATTGGCAAGCCGTTGTTTGAACGTGATGGACGGACCAATCGTCTTACCGAGGAGGGCGAGCGGCTCTTGCTTTATGCGCGTCGCATGATGCAGCTCAATGGTGAAACCATCGCTGCGTTTGATGACACACAACTGGAAGGCCACGTACGCATCGGCACACCGGACGATTATGCCGATCGGTTTTTGCCGGAAATCATGGCACGTTTTGCACGGTCAAACCCACGCGTTGAATTGTCGGTCGTCTGCGAACCAACAGTCAATCTGGACGAGATGATCCGCCGCGGAACACTGGATATTGCCCTGGTTACCCAATGCGATGACAAACGTCGCTCGGAAGTTGTTCGAACGGAGCCATTGCTTTGGGTGACTTCAGCCAATCATGCGGTGCACGAAGAGGCTGTCCTGCCACTTGCTGTTGGACGCCCGACCTGTATCTGGCGTCATGCAGCTATCGATGTGCTGGAAGCGGCCAGACGCGATTATCGCATCATCATCACCAGTTGGTCAGCGACTGTTCTCGCGGCGGCAGTTCTCTCCGGCCTTGCGGTCTCTGTTCTGCCAGAGTGTGCACTGCGTCCCGGTATGCGGGTTCTCGGTGAAGCAGACGGGTTTGGAATGCTACCGGAATTCGGCATCGGCATCATGCGCGGTCATACAAAACAGAATGCTGTCGTCGATGCACTTGCGCAGCATATTATTGAAAGTCTAGACAATATATCTTCACCGCAGCCTGGCGCGATGGCTTCGGCGGAAATTTCGCCGTTTCCGGCGGTTCGTACGAGGAGGGTGCGAGCCAACGAATTGCTGCCAGGCTGGTGATGAGACTGTAAATCGCCGCATGGCTTCTTGACCAGTCATGCCACCTGGTTGCCTATGATGGGATGAGCATGGGTTCCGATTCGAGTTTTACCGGCGCGTCGTCCAATGTCGCCGAGTATAGCGTTTCCGAGATTTCCGGCGCGTTGAAGCGCACGGTCGAGGATACGTTCGGGCATGTGCGCGTGCGCGGCGAAATTTCCGGCTATCGAGGTCCGCATTCGTCGGGGCATGCCTATTTCGCATTGAAAGACGATCGTGCGCGTCTTGAAGCCGTAATCTGGCGGGGCTCGATGAGCCGTCTGCGCTTCCGTCCCGAAGAGGGGATGGAAGTGATTGCTACCGGCAAACTCACGACCTATCCGGGTTCATCGAAATATCAGATCGTCATCGAACAGATGGAACCTGCCGGTGCGGGCGCGCTGATGGCGCTTCTGGAGGAGCGTAAGCGGCGGCTAGCTTCGGAAGGTCTGTTCGACCCTGCCGTAAAGCAGCTCTTACCCTTTATGCCTCGTGTGATCGGGGTGGTGACCTCTCCGACCGGGGCGGTTATTCGGGATATAATTCACCGGATTGCAGACCGTTATCCGTTACATGTCATTGTCTGGCCTGTGCGTGTACAAGGCGAGACGAGCGGACCTGAGGTGGCTGCCGCAGTTGATGGCTTCAATGCTTTGCCCGAAGATGGTCCTATTTCGAGGCCGGATGTGGTGATCGTGGCGCGTGGCGGTGGCAGTCTGGAAGACCTGTGGGGTTTCAATGACGAGATCGTTGTTCGTGCCGTTGCTGCGTCGCATATTCCAGTAATTTCTGCAGTCGGTCACGAAACCGACTGGACCTTGATCGATCTTGCAGCCGACATTCGTGCTCCGACGCCGACGGGCGCGGCGGAAATGGCGGTGCCTGTAAAGGCGGACCTGTTGGCAGCGCTGGCAGGGCAGTCCGCGCGGCTTTCATCGGCCATGTCCCGCTTTATCGATCTGAAACGACAAGCACACCGTTCGGCAGCACGTGCTCTTCCGTCAGCTGACCAGTTGCTGGCTTTGCCTCGACGCCGTTTCGACGAAGCCGCTTCGCGCCTCACGCGGGCGCTGTTCGTCAATACGCAAAAGAAGCGAGTTCACTTTGAAGGCCATGTGCGACAGTTATCGCCGCGCCTCCTTCAGCGCCGGTTTATGGAACTGGAACGCGGGGTTTCCGTTCTTGGGCAGAGATTGCCTCGCGCGCTTGAGGCATTCCTGCGGGAGCGGCGAACGGCTTTCACTCATCGGGCAAATCGTCTTTCGGCTGAACCGATACTGCGGCGAACAAAGCTTACAACCGTTGCAATAGAACAGCTGGATCGCCGTCGCGACCAAGCTGTACGGCTTCTCATAGAAAGAGCCAAACGGCGCGGGCAGGAACTGGAGCGTCTCATGCGCACGCTTTCCTATGAAAGCGTTCTCGAGCGTGGCTTTGCGGTTGTCTTCGACGCTGAAGGGAAGCCGGTGAAGCAGGCTGCATCCGTGTCGGCTGGAGATGCTTTGTCCATTCGGTTTCGCGATGGTGACGTTGCAGTCGTTGCGGGTGAGGGGGACGGGAGTGAACCCGCAAAGCTTGTACAAACAAAAAAGGTTCAGTCTCCCGGCTCCGGCAATCAGGGATCGTTATTTTAGCAACAGTCAGTCGCGGTATTTTTCGCTTTCTGCTGAGATTGCTTGGCCTTAAGGCTGGCTTAAGCTTGGCTGTCTTCTTCTCGCGCATCTGTCATTGTTAGAGATTCAGGATGTCGCGTAAAAAATCCCAGGACGACCTCACAAACGGCTTTGCGAGGGCTGCTTTCAGCCGCCGCGGCTTTCTTATAGGTGTAAGCGCGGTTGCGTTGTCGGGCTGTGTTTCGACGGCGCAACAGCCACCTCAACCGGTGAAGAAATTGCCTGAACCTGCGCTGTCGCGACCTGTGCCGCTGATGTACCAGGCTCTGCCGGAAGAACAATTCCCGATTCCTGCCGTCGATACGAGCAAGGTTGATCCAAAGTTCTGGCGGCAGGAGGTCGATTATCCGACGGACGAAGTCAGAGGCACTGTTATCGTCGATACGCCGAACAAGTATCTCTATCATGTACTCGGCAATGGCCGGGCCATGCGCTATGGCATCGGTGTCGGGCGTGACGGTTTTGCTTGGGCTGGACGCGCGAAGATCGCTTATAAGCGCCAGTGGCCCCGCTGGACGCCACCGGATGAGATGGTCGCACGTCAACCCGCGCTGGAGCCCTACAGCATCGCCAATGGCGGGATGCCTCCCGGTATCAAGAACCCGCTCGGTGCGCGAGCGATGTATATTCACAAGGATGGGCGCGATACACTCTATCGCATTCACGGATCGCCGGAAGCCTGGAGCATCGGCAAGGCCGTGTCGTCGGGATGTATCCGCATGCTTAATCAGGATGTGATTGATCTTTACAACAATGTGCGCGATGGCAGCACGATTGTTGTGATACCTGATCCAAGCAAAGGCCAGCAGGTCGCGAGCTGACTAATACAAAAAGGGCGCGGATAACGCGCCCTTTTTTGTCGGATGTGTTCGATGCTCGATGCTCGATGCTCGATGCTCAATAGGCATATTCCAGAAAGATTGGATCAACTGACCCTGCCCATACGCTGTTATATGCCTTCAGCATGCGCTCAGCATCCGTAATGCCAGCCGCAACGATTTCCTCAAGCGGTGCAAGGAAATGCGTTTCGTCATGACCTTCGCTGTTGAGCTTGTTGCGGTTTAGGAGGCCGAGACGCGAAATTTTCAAAGTCTCGCGAGCGATCTGTTCCAGCGGTTTGCCCCGGAAGGTCGTGTTCAACGCCTTGGCAGGAACTTCGTTACGAAGTGCAAGCACCTCTTCGTAGGTCCAATCCTTGGTGAGGAGCTCGGCAGCGGTCAGAGCTTCTTCGTCATAGAGCAGTCCGACCCAGTAGGCTGGAAGCGCACAGATACGGCGCCACGGACCTCCGTCAGCTCCCCGCATTTCCAGGAAACGCTTGAGGCGCACTTCAGGGAACAGTGTCGAAAGATGATTGGTCCAGTCGCCCATATTGGGGACCGGGTCGCTCACTTCACCTTTCAGCGCGCCGTTCATGAATTGGCGGAAAGTGACATGCGTACAGTCGTGATAATGACCGTCACGCAGAATGAAGTACATAGGTATATCAAGCGCCCATTCGACATAATCGGCAAACCCGAAGTTTTCCGAGAAAACGAAAGGCAGCACGCCCGAACGCTGATTGTCGGTATCGCGCCAGATATTCGAACGCCATGACAAAAGGCGGTTCGGTTTACCTTCGGTGAACGGCGAGCTCGCGAAAAGTGCTGTTGCCACGGATTGCAGCTTCATCGAAACCTGCATCTTGCGGCGCATGTCTCGTTCCGAGCTGAAGTCCAGATTAACCTGAATGGTCGAAGTGCGATACATCATGTCCAGACCTTCATGCCCGACTTTCGGCATGTAGTTGGTCATGATCTTGTAGCGTGACTTCGGCATGACGGGTGTTTCGGCCAAAGTCCATTTCGGGCTGCCGCCAACACCTAAAAAGCGAATACCAAGGGGCTCCGCTATTTCGCGGACCTGAGATAGATGCGCGTTCACTTCACGGCATGTCTGATGAATGGTTGAAAGAGGCGCTCCGGAAAGCTCAAACTGACCGCCGGGCTCCAGTGAAATCGCCCCCTGTCCGGTTGGCTCCACCAGACCGATGATATTGCCTTCATCGATAATAGGTTCCCAGCCAAGCGTTGCCTGCATACCTTCAAGGATGGCTTTGATGCCGCGTGGCCCCTCATAGGGAACGGGACTGTTATCGACCGTGTAGAATGGAAATTTTTCATGCTCGGTGCCGATGCGCCAGGCATCTTTGGGCTTGCATCCGCCAGCCAGATAGCCAGCCAGTTGTTCAACGCCCGTCAGTGCCGTTTCATCAGTCGTATCGCGCGCCATGCAATCTATCCCTAGCCTATTTTTTGCTTTTCAGCGTGATTGGACAAATTTGTCAAATCGCGCAAGTCAATTCCATTGAACATCAGATTTCGAGAATGTCATCCTGCATTCCGCCAGTCTCCAAGCACAGATTGTACCAGAGCTATCGCGGCGACGGCAGCCGTGTCGGCACGCAGGATTCGAGGGCCGAGCGGTATAGCTGTCACGAAGGGGAGTTTTCGAAGCGTTCGACGTTCTTCCTCTGAAAATCCTCCTTCCGGGCCGATCAATAGGGCGGCCGGGCCGGGCGTCATGTTCTGCAAGATGGTCAACGGATCATCCGATTCGTGCCCTTCATCGCAGAAGATGAGGTGTCGGGCTTCGTCCCATTGTTTGATAAAATGGTCGAAGCGGATGGCCTCGCAACAGTCAGGTATGGAAAGTACGCCGCACTGTTCAGCAGCTTCTATCGCATTGGCCTTGATGCGATCAGTTCCGAGTTTTGGTACCTGAGTGTGCTGTGTGATGACCGGCTGCAAAACGCTTGCGCCCATCTCCACAGCCTTTTGTACCATATAGTCCAGTCGCCCCTGCTTCAGCGGGGCGAAGCAATAGACCAGATCACTCGGCAAAGGTTGCGGACGTGTCTGTTCGAAGGGCAGGAGGAAAAGCCGCTTCTTACCCTCAGGCTTCAGCCGCGATTTCCATTCGCCGTCGCGTCCATTGAAGGCGAGAATTTCATCGCCATGCTTCAATCGCAGGACATGGGTAAGATAATGTGCGGACTGCGGGACGACTTCAATCTGGTCGCCTTCTTCGAGGCCGTCTTCAACATATAGTCTCTGCATTTTATAGTTTGCGCGCATGTCAGCATCGATGGCAGAGGGCAGGGGCGGTGGTCAAGCGCTTTGCTAATGCATCAAGAGACAATTAATTAGCATTCCTACACAAACAATTGATGGGAAACATCATGTCTGTTGCATTTAATTAGATTGTATCCATATAGATATGAAGCTATCTATTTGAATGGAACTGATGTGATGAAACAAACGTGGGTCGAATTCGCACCGCTTCTTGCAAGTACCGCCAGAGGATGGCGGAAGGCTTTCGATGCAGCGATGGCGGAGCATGGTCTTTCCGACGCGAAAGCCATACCGCTAATGACCCTGTTGCGGCACGGAGATCACGTCCCTCAAGGTGTGCTGGCTGAACGAGTCGGTATTGAGGGAGCAACGATTGTCCGGGTCGTCGACGAGCTGGAAAAGGATGGCCTGATCCAGCGCGTTGCCGACGATGCCGATCGTCGCGTCAAGCTCATTCAATTGACAGAGGACGGTCGCGCTCTTGCCGCCAAGGTGGAAAAGTCGGCTGTTCGTCTTCGCGCTCGTTTCCTTGGTGATCTCGATTCCGATGCGGTCGATGTCGCCATGGAGGTTTTGCGCAAGCTGAATGAGAAATTTCAAACATAGTCTTTCTGATCGGCCGTCTGACCGGAAAGACGCAAAGCGTTCAACCGGTGCATCCACAAGCCATGATGAAACCTGCCGAAACAACCCCGAAATTCTGGGACGTAGTCTTTTCACTGAAGACTTTTGCTGCGGCCATGCTTGCGCTGTGGATCGGCCTGATGGCCAATCTGCCTAATCCCTACTGGTCTATTGCTGCTGTATATATCGTTGCGCATCCGCTGTCAGGTGCGACCACGTCAAAGGGTTTTTACCGTTTGATCGGTACTATCATCGGCGGGGCAGTGACCATTCTGTTCGTACCGCATCTGGTCAATTCACCTGAGATTCTGACATTGGCGATCGGTCTGTGGATGGGTCTCTGCCTTGCGATCAGCTTACTCGACGGTACACCGCGCAGCTATTTGTTCATGCTGGCTGGTTACACCGTGGCAATCGCGAGTTTTGCGGTTGTTTCCGTGCCTGAGACGACGTTCGACTATGCCGTCGGTCGAGTGGAAGAGATCGCAATCGGCATCATCTGTGCTGCTGTCGTCAATCGACTTGTTTTTCCGCGTCATAGCGGTCCTGTGCTCGTTAGTCGTATCGATAACTGGCTGCGTGACGGTTCAAAGCTGGCGCTGGCAAGTATGCGGGGTGAAGGCGCTACACCTGAATTTCTTCGGGATCGCCAGCGTCTCGCCGCCGATGCGCTCGAGCTGCGCAATCTAACCACGCATGTTGCCTATGACACTTCATCAATCAGAAATGTTGGTACTCTGCTTCACGTGTTGCAGCAGCGCATGGTGGCTGTTCTCCCGATTATATCGAGCCTGCATGACGTGCTGGCGCTGAAGCCCGGTGAAAACGAAAAGCCCTGGCATCCAGCCGTACAGAAGCTTCTGGACGAGGCTTGCGGCTGGATAGAAAGTGGTGAGAACCTGACTGAGGAACGCCGTGCCATTCTGTTGCGGTTGATTGAAAAGATCGACCGTCATGGGAAGGACGCAACAAGCTGGGGCGAATTGCTGCCTTTCAATGTGGCTGCTCGTGTTCGCGATCTCGTTCAGATATGGAGCGATTGCATCACGCTGCGTCAGGACATTGTGTCCGGTTCCCGGCATTCGCTGCGCTGGCGCCGCTACGACGCGCACCTGAAAGCCCGCCCCATGCATCGTGATTATGGCATGGCGCTTCTCTCTGGATTCTCGGCCTTTCTCGCAACATGCGTAGCAACCGCTTTCTGGATTGCGAGCGGCTGGTCTCAAGGTAGTGCCGCAGCCATGATGGCCGGCATCTTCTGCTGCATTTTCGCAACCATGGATGATCCGGTACCGGTGATGCGCAAGTTCAACTGGTTGCTTTTGATTGTCATTGTTGCCGCCTTTATATTTGAATTTGCGTTGCTCCCGCTGGTGGACGGCTTCTTCCCGCTGGTTCTAGTGCTGGGGCTATTCCTCATCCCGGCGGGCCTGCTGCTTGCCATTCCTTCGCAATTTCTGCTGGGCATGGTGCTCTGCGTGAACTTGCCGAATATGCTCATGCTCCAGGGGCATCTGACACATGATTTCGTCAGTTTTGCTAATGCCAATCTGGCCACCGTTGTGGGGATCGTAATCGCTGCCGTAGTGACTTCAATCGTCCGGTCTGTCGGTGCTGAATGGAGCGTGCGTCGGCTAATCAAGGCGGGCTGGAACGATATTGCACTTGCTGCTGAACGTCGTCCTGGGCGTCACCGCCGCCAGCGTATGAACCGTCTTTTGCTCCGGATGATCGACCGTATCGGCATGATGACACCGCGTCTGGCGCTGGTTCCGGCGGCAGATGTCGCGAAGGTCGATCTGTTGCGCGATCTGCGAAACGGTATGAACACGATTGATCTCCAGCAATATCGCTCCAAACTGCCCGAAAATTGTCGGTCAATTGTCGATGAAGTGTTGGATGGCGTTAGTGCGCATTACCGTGCTCTGGCTGACAAACCGCATGAGGCAGGCGATATCGACCGATATCTGCTCATTTCCATCGATGCGGCAATCACTACCATTATCGAGAGCGGATCGCCTGCAATAGCCAAACGTACACGAATGGCGCTGGTCGCTCTGCGCTTCAATCTTTTCCCGAAAGCCCCGCCTTTCGTCTTGCCGCCGCGTCCGCTCATGGAACTCCCACAAGCAGCCTAGAAGAACAATGTGATTTGTGATGCAACCTGAACTCGACATCTACGGAATTTACATTCCGACCCTCGGCGTGCTGGCGCTCGGTGCCTATTTCGCAAACACAGTCATGCAGCGTCTTCTGGCGCGCGCACGCTTCTATCGTTTCGTATGGCACCGGCCTTTGTTCGATGCTGCGATGTATTTTTGCATTCTCGGCGCTGCTGCCGTCATTCTCAATGGAATACCGCTATGAAAAAGCTCTTTGCACATTCTGGCCGTGTCTTTGTAACCGTCGTCATGGTCACTATGGCGGGGCTTCTTGGCTGGCATTTGTGGGACTATTATATGAATGCGCCGTGGACCCGCGACGGCAAAATTCGCGCTGATGTGGTGCGCGTTGCGCCTGATGTCTCAGGTCTGGTCGGAGAAGTGCTTGTCCACGATAATGAAAGCGTTCATCAGGGCGATGTGATCTTCCGTATCGATCAGGCACGTTACAAGCTCGCCCTGCAAACAGCGGAAGCAAAGGTTGATAGCAGCAAGGCGGCACTTGATATGGCAAACCGCGATCTGGTCCGCTATCGCCAGCTCAACGACACGACCGTGACACGTCAGAAGCTGGAGCAGATCGAAACGACGGCTCAGCAAGCGGAAGCTTCCTACCGTCAGGCGCAACTGGATCGCGATCTGGCGACACTCAATCTGGACCGGTCTTCGGTAAAGGCGCCCGTCAACGGAGTGATTACAAACTTCTCACTTCAACCGGGTGATTATGTTTCCGCCGGATCGGCAGTGACGGCCCTCGTTGATACGGACTCGTTCTACGTTTCCGGCTACTTTGAAGAGAACAAGCTCGAGCGTATCCGGATTGGTGATCCGGTGGTGGTCGATATCATGGGCAGCAAAGTGCAACTTAAAGGAAAGGTCGAGGGTATTGCCGGAGGGATTGAAGATCGTGAGCGTAGCGATTCTTCTAGCCTGCTGGCTAATGTCTCACCGACCTTTAACTGGGTGCGCCTGGCGCAACGTGTGCCGGTGCGTGTGAAGCTTGAAGATGTGCCGGACAGTGTCCACCTCGTTGCCGGTCGAACGGTCAGCGTTTCGGTGGTGAACTGATTTAAAGGCCCGGCTGTCGTCCGGGCCTTTTCCATGTTAGCAAAGATAAAAAGAGGTCGGGGATTTCTCATGGGTGTACTGGTCGTTCAGAACTACGAAGGCTCTGGATTGGGACAAATTGAACCCGTTCTGGCAGATGCCGGCTATTCGATTGATCTGCGTCATCCATACAGCGGGGATGCATTGCCCGGTGACGACGATGGATATCAAGCCTTGATTGTGCTTGGGGGCGAGCAGAATGCGCTAGCCGACGCTGAATGTCCTTATTTTCCGTATTTGCTTGAGCTCATACGTCGGTTTGGCGACAGCGATAAGGCCGTTCTTGGTATTTGTCTGGGCAGTCAGCTCATCGCTCGTGCTTATGGAGGCGCAAATGTTCTGGACCGGCCCATGGAGTTCGGCTGGCAAGAAGTTCGGCTTACCGAGGAAGGCAAAGGCGACCCGGTATTGTCCGCCGCAGGAGATGCCTTCCCAATCTTTCATTGGCACCGCGATACCTTTTCGCTTCCGAAGGGCGCATTGCATATGGCGACGAGTGATATGACGCCTCATCAGGCCTATCGCATCGGGCGCGCAGTTTATGGCACGCAGTTTCATTTTGAAGCGAACACACAGCTTGTCGCTGAATGGAACGAACAGCTAAGTGAGATGATTGCGGGTTTCGCACCGGATTGGGCAGTAGAGCACCCAGTGCAGGCAAATAAGTTCGGAATACAGGCGGATGCTGCAGGCGCTGCATTAGCCAAGGCGTGGGTAAACCAAATTTAGAGGCTTCGTAACTGCGTCTTAACCTTAAGTCGAAGTATCGCGTTGCCGCTTTGCCACAGCGTTCAACCAATTCGATTTTTCAAGAGAAAAGCGGTGGCTTGGCTGGAACCGTTCAGTTGCGGGTAACTTTTTTCGGGTGTAACTGAACGCCGTCTCCCCGGGCAGCAACCGAACGAGCAGGGCTGATTGCCAGGCTCTCAAGTGGCGGCTCGTCTGACGAATTTCGTCCGGCCCCAGTCGAAAGAGTTTCTGAATATGACCGCCAAGCATGCCGCTCTCCTCACCGTATTGATGGTTTCCGCGATTGTATTTATGGCGGTCGGCATATTCACCGTCGATGCGGGCAACAATGCGATGTCCACCGACGGCTACGGCATTTCCAGCGCCCACTAAGCGCACTATTTCGCTTCGATAAAACGCTTTTCCGAACCGTCTATTACGATGGCTGAAAGCTGTCCGCTTTTCCAGGCATATGTATCGAGATTGACCCTGTTGGGCTGAATATCGATAGCGCTTTGCGGTGTATGCCCGTGGATGATGACCTTTTCGAAGGGGGCGGTCCATTTGAGAAAAGCTGTGCGAATCCAGATCAGTTCTTCCGGGTCTTGTGTGTCGAGCGGTACTGCTGGGTTTATTCCTGCGTGACAGAAGAAAAATTCGCCGAATGCCACTGAGCGCGGCATGGCGCGAATGAAATCGATATGCTCTTGCGGGACAGTTCCCACCAGAGCGGTATGAGCTCGGCGCGCCGAAGCCGCATCAGCAAAATCAACCTCTACCCCGTAAGAGCGAGCGGTATCGACGCCGCCATGCAGTGCGAATATCCCTGCGACGTCTCCGGTTGCTAGATAAGTAAGAAAACCGTCGTCATGATTGCCCAGCAGCGAAATGATGCGCTTATCCCGACGCGATACATCAATCAGAAAATCCAGCACTTCCTTTGAGCTCGGACCGCGATCTATGTAATCGCCAAGGTGAATGATACGCCAGTCATGAGCAGGGCGCTGGTCTAGGTCAGCATGGATTAGCCCGTGCATGTCCTGTAACAAATCGAGACGGCCATGCACGTCCCCAATGGCATAGAGGCGGATATTGTCCGGCCCTGTCGCATCCTTGAAAACCACGCTCATCCGCCGTCATCTTCCTTCATGTCTTTGCCGGTCTTCACGCCCGCTCGCTGTCGGTAGCGCAAACGCGAGACGCGTTCGCGTTCTTCGTGCAGTTCGCGATCATGTGTTGCCTGTTCCACGAAACGAATGTGCTTCTGAACCGCCTCGCGGGCCGCCTGCGGATTGCCGGCCATGACGGCATCGTAAATGGCGCGATGTTGCGACAGGAACATGTCAGCGACGCCTGGATAGCTGTAGATAAGGCTGCGATTGTAAAAAACCCCATCCTTCAGCAGTTGATAGCAAGACCGTAGTGTGTGCAGCAGAACGATGTTGTGTGCTGCTTCGCCAACAGCATTGTGCAATTCCACGTCGAGGCGCGCTTCCGTATCGAAGTCACTGACTCCGTGAGCCTTTTCCATGGCTTCCATGATTTCGGTCAGAAGTGCCTTGTCAGCGGGTGTGGCTCGAAGTGCTGCATATTCTGCGGCAATGCTTTCGATTTCCCGGCGATATTCAAGATAGTCGGCTGTCGCCTTTCGGTGATCCGCAAAAAGCTTGACCACTGGGGCGCTGAATACCTGTCCGATCACGTCCGCGACGAAAGTGCCACCGCCATGCCTCGAAATCAGGAGCTCGGCCGTTTCAAGCCGTTTGAGAGCATCACGCAATATCGGGCGCGATATATCGAACTGGCGCGCCAGCTCACGCTCACCAGGAAGCCGGTCGCCGCCACGCAGGACGCCTTCAAGAATGAGCGTTTCGATCTGGTGCACGACATCGTCTGCCGTGCGGCTTGCCTGTATGCGGGAAAAAATCGTGTCGGCCATGCCGTCTGAAACCCTCTCCATAACGGCGGCAAAGTAGCCTTTAGCAGGGCGCCCGGCAACGGAATATATATTGAAAAGGAAAGCCCGATTGATGATGCAACCGGGCTTTCGGAACAAAGAATTAGACCTTTTTGCGCTTACGTGTCGCGACGAGTACTAAAAGACCTGCGACAAGGCCATACATGGCCCATTTGAACGGAAGTGCGTCGGCTGTTTCGCTGCGGATCGGAAGGACAGTTACTGTGCCGGGGCGGCTTTCGACGCCGGATTTGCCGTCAGCTTTGGCTTGCTCAATTTGCTGCGGAGAAACGACCCATTCAGCGCCGCGCGATTTGTCGTAGAACATGAAACCACAGCCAACGATAACAGCGACTATGATTGCTAGAATAAAGCGTACAGGTGTGTTCATCATTTTTCCCAGAAAATCAGGACAATGGGAGGAAATCATCCGATTCGCTTGAATAACGGATTGCGAGATAGCTAAGTCTTTTAGAATCAAAAGCTTAGTTAGCTTTATATGCTGGCGCGCTAATATAGCGCGCGTGGCTTATTAACCGACGAATGAAAGCCAGTCTATTTTTTTGCTACTTCGTACGGAGATGTACCGCTTTCCCAGTAGGGAACAGGGCCGTAAAGATCAGCCAGATAGTCGATGAACAGTCTAACCTTTGCCGGAAGGAACTGTTTTGATGGATAAACGGCATGAATTGCAACGTTTCGAGATGCTGCATAGTCGGGCAGCACTTGCACCAACTTGTCCGCGGCAAGTTCCGGGCCGATATCCCAGGTTGAGCGTTGCGCTATGCCGAGGCCTGCCAGGACGGCTTCCCGTACCATTTCGCTGGAATTGGTTTGCAGTGGTCCTACCGGGCGAATGACGATGGGTCCTTTGGGGCCTTCCAGCCGCCAGGGGTCGTTGTTATGCGGTGCCAGACAGATATGGTCCTGCAGGTCTTCAATCGTCTGTGGTGTGCCGCGTTCCGCGATATAGCCGGGTGAGGCGACGAGAATACGACGCACTGGGGCAAGACGGCGCGCGACGAGGGTTGAATCGGAAAGCTCCGCGATCCGAATGGCCAGATCATATCCATCGCCCACGATGTCGACCATCTCGTCGGTAAGCTGCATATTGACGGTAAGATCGGCATTAGCGCGCATGAATGGCACGAGATAAGGCGCAATGTGCATGCGACCGAAAGTCGTCGGAGCTGAAATTTTCAGTGTTCCGCGCGCATCGGCTGAACGGCGGGCAACAAAGGCTTCCGCTTCCTCGATGTTAGAGAGAATGGCGAGAACCCTCTCATGATAACCCTGACCTGCCTCAGTCAGCGCGATCTGGCGGGTTGTGCGTTGAAGCAGTCGAGTTCCGAGACGTTCTTCCAACCGTCCCAGGCGCTTCGATACGACTGCTGGCGAGAGACTCAGATCGCGAGCGGCTGCTGACATGCTGCCCGTTGCCACAACGCGGGCAAAAATTTCCATATCTGCCAGACTGCTCATCATGTTCTGCTACCCCACTCCCTGCCGTGCTTTTGCTAAAGCTTTGAGTATAAAGCATCTAGCCGAGCGCTAGGAAACTAGGCAAGCAATTATGCCGCAGCGTGGAAACTGTTTAGCCGCCGACTAAAGTGGTAAAAATGATTTACCACTTGACGAAAATGGTACGGGGTGCACTTTGGCCACATAAGTGGTGGAGGAGAATATGAGCGGACTTATCATGCCGGAACCAGACGCATCCGTCATGCAGCGGCGCGAGCAGATTGTCGCTGATCTGCGCGGTATCGTGCCGGGCGAGGGCGTTGTCGATGCCATCAATGCAATGCGCGTGTTTGAGAGCGACGGCCTGACCGCGCACCGTTCGTTGCCGCTGGTCGTTGTGTTGCCAGAAACGGTAGAACAGGTTTCACAGGTTCTGCGCTATTGTCACGATAATAATATTCGCGTGGTGCCGCGCGGCGCGGGCACATCGCTGTCCGGCGGTTCCATGCCCTTGCAGGATGCGGTGCTGCTCGGCATGTCCCGCTTCAACCGTATTCTCGAAATCGATTATCCAAACCGCGTTGCCGTGGTGCAGCCGGGCGTGACCAATCTGGGCATTACCAAAGCCGTCGAGCATGAGGGCTTTTACTATGCACCCGATCCGTCGTCACAGATTGCCTGTTCGATCGGCGGCAATGTCGCAGAAAACGCAGGTGGCGTGCATTGCCTCAAATACGGCCTGACTGCGAATAATGTGCTCGGCATCGAGATGGTGCTGATCACTGGCGAGGTGCTTCGTCTTGGCGGCAAACATCTTGACAGCGAGGGCTATGATCTTCTGGGTCTGATGACCGGTTCGGAAGGCCTGCTTGGCGTTGTGACGGAAATCACGGTGCGCATTTTGCAAAAGCCGGAAACGGCGCGCGCCGTGATGGTCGGCTTTCCATCCAGCGAACAGGCTGGCCAGTGCGTGGCCGATATTATCGGCGCAGGCATCATTCCCGGCGGGATGGAGATGATGGATCGGCCTGCCATCAAAGCGGCGGAGGATTTTGTCCGCGTCGGCTACCCGCTCGATGTGGAAGCGTTGTTGATCGTCGAACTCGACGGCCCGCCGGTCGAGGTCGACCACTTGATCGGTCGGGTCGAAGCGCTGGCGCTGCGCAATGGTTCCACGACCTGTATTCTGTCGCAGTCGGAAGAGCAGCGTCTGGCTTTCTGGGCGGGGCGCAAGGCTGCTTTCCCGGCGGTGGGGCGCATTTCACCCGATTATCTGTGCATGGATGGCACCATTCCGCGCAAGGAGCTGCCACGTGTGCTGTCAGGCATGCGCGACTTGTCCGAAAAATACGGATTGCGGGTGGCCAATGTGTTCCACGCAGGCGATGGCAATCTGCACCCGCTGATCCTCTATGATGCGAATATTCCGGGTGAACTGGAAGCTGCCGAAAACTTCGGCGCGGACATTTTGCGGCTCTGCGTGAAAGTCGGCGGTGTTCTCACCGGCGAACACGGCGTCGGCATCGAAAAGCGCGATCTGATGCCGGAAATGTTCAACGACATCGACCTCGACCAGCAGATGCGCGTCAAATGTGCCTTCGATGCCAAGCATCTGCTCAATCCCGGCAAGGTGTTTCCGCAATTGCGCCGCTGCGCCGAGCTTGGCCGCATGCATGTGCACCGCGGCGAGCTGGCCTTTCCGGATATTCCCCGATTCTGAGTTGTGGTTTTGATCATGAGCGATGCAAATATTCTAAAGCCGCAAGATGAGGCGGGCGTTCTGGATGCGGTGCAGGATGCGCTGGCCAGTTCCACCCCGCTGGAAATTATCGGCCATGGCTCCAAGCGCGGCATCGGACACAGCGTCGATGCCGGCCGCGTGCTCGACGTGTCGCGGTTGACAGGCGTGACCTTGTATGAGCCGGACGAACTGGTGCTTTCGGCAAAGGCCGGAACGCCGATGGTCGAGATCGAAAAGCTTCTGGCTGACAACAATCAGTGTTTTCATTTCGAGCCGATGGATTACGGCCCGTTGCTGTCGGGCGCGGCTGGTCGCGGCACGATCGGCGGTGCGCTTGCTGCAAATCTGTCTGGGCCGCGCCGTCTCAAGGCGGGCGCTGCGCGTGACCATGTGCTCGGCGTGCGCGTTGTGTCCGGGCGTGGCGAATTGTTCAAATCCGGCGGTCGTGTGGTCAAGAACGTGACGGGTTATGACTTGTCCAAGGGCATGGCCAATTCCTGGGGCACGCTGGGCGTCGCCACAGAGGTGACGTTCAAGGTTCTGCCGAAACCGGAAACGGCAGCCACGCTTGTCGTGCGCGGGCTGACCGATGAACAGGCGGCGCGTGTCATGGCCATGGCGATGGGATCGCGCGAGGAAGTCGCTTCCGCTGCACATTTGCCACCAACGGTTGCCAATCGCTTCCTTGGTGGAACGCTTGGTTGGGAGGCGGCGACCGTGTTGCGGCTTGAAGGTTTTGCGCCTTCGGTCGAGCATCGCAGCCGCCAATTGCAGGCGCTGCTTCGCCAATCCGGCGCGGTGGAAACGCTCGACGGGGTGCAGTCGCAGCAGCTTTGGCGCGAAGTGCGCGATGTTCTGCCTTATGCCAATACAGGAGACAATCGTGCTGTCTGGCGAGTTTCGATGACACCGATGCTGGGTTGGCGCATGGTGGACGAGTTCCGTCGACATGCGGGCGTCGATGCCTATTACGACTGGCAAGGCGGTTTGATCTGGATGCGAATGGAAGCCGATCCGGAGGCACAAACTTTGCGCAAGCTGATTACCAAATATGGCGGTGGCCATGCGACGCTTGTGCGCGCACCGGAACATATTCGTGCAAGTGTGGAAGTGTTCGAACCGCAATCCGCCGCACTTGCTGCGCTTTCTCAGCGATTGAAACTGCAATTCGATCCGGAAAATATCCTCAATCCGGGGCGTATGCATCCCCGTCAGGCTGGAGCTTGAAGCCATGCAGACTCATTTCAGCCCCGACCAACTGCGCGATCCCGGCGTCAGCGAAGCCGAAAAAATTCTGCGGAAATGCGTGCATTGCGGCTTCTGTACCGCCACATGCCCGACATATGTGACGCTCGGCAACGAACTCGACAGTCCCCGCGGACGCATCTACCTGATTAAGGATATGCTGGAAAACGGTCGCCCGGCGGATGAGGAAATCGTGCGCCATGTCGACCGCTGTCTGTCCTGCCTCTCCTGCATGACGACCTGCCCTTCGGGCGTCAATTACATGCATCTGGTCGATCATGCGCGTGCGCATATCGAGAAAACCTATAAGCGCCCATTTATGAACCGCTTCTTGCGTGGGGTTCTGGCGCAGGTGTTGCCCTATCCGGGGCGCTTCCGTGCAGCACTAAAGCTTGCGAAGATCGGCAAGCCGTTCGCGCCGCTTTTGCGCAAAAGCGACGCCCTGAAACCCATGGCGGCGATGCTTGATCTCGCACCGCAAAGCCTGCCAGCGGCGGTTCCTATCGAAACCGTCAGCGCCGCCAAGGGCGAAAAGCGCGGTCGCGTGGCAATTCTCAACGGCTGTGCGCAGCCTGTGCTCAATCCGGGTATCAATGCCGCCACGTTGCGGCTTTTGAACCGCTTCGGCATCGAAGTGGTGACGCCGAAAGGGGAAGGCTGCTGCGGTTCGCTGGTTCACCATATGGGCCGTGAAGAACAGGCGCTTGAACAGGCACGGCACAATGTCGATGTCTGGACGCGCGAGATTGAGGCGGGCGGTCTCGATGCGATCATCGTCACGGCGTCTGGCTGCGGCACGACGATCAAAGATTATGGTTACATATTGCGGCTTGATCCGGCTTATCAGGACAAGGCCGCACGGGTTTCGGCGCTGGCAAAGGATATCACTGAATATCTCACCGGCATCGACCTGCCGGAACCGGATGCGCCGCAGGCGCTGACGGTCGCCTATCACTCGGCCTGCTCGATGCAGCATGGGCAGAAAATCGTGCGGCAGCCGAAAGACCTGCTCTCCAAGGCGGGCTTTACGGTGAAGGAACCGCTGGAAGGGCACCTCTGCTGCGGATCGGCTGGCACCTATAACATTATGCAGCCGGAGATTGCCGCCAAGCTGCGCGACCGCAAGGTGAAGAATATCGAGGCAACCGGCGCCACCCTCATCGCGACAGGCAATATCGGTTGCATGACCCAGATCGCCACGGGCAGCAAACTGCCGATTGTTCACACGGTGGAGCTGATCGACTGGGCCTATGGCGGCCCGAAGCCGCAGGGGTTGTCACAAATCGCAGCATAAAAAACCGGGCGTTTGCCCGGTTTTTCCTCGATGTCTGTTCAGCCAGCCGAGAATGTACTCGGGTTCGGGCCTATCCGGCCATCGGCCTTGTCTAGTTTCGTAATCGCATCGTGATCGGTTCCGTTGAGATGGAAATCGAAAATATCGAAGTTTTCCTTGATGCGGGCAGGTGTAACAGACTTCGGGATGACGATATTACCTGTCTCGATGTGCCAGCGCAGAATGACCTGCGCGACCGACTTGCCGTGTTTCTCCGCGATGGTTTTCAGCGTGGCGTCCTCCAGAATCTTACCCTGACCGAGCGGGCTCCAGGCTTCTGTTGCGATGTTGTGTTTGCTGTGGAACAGACGCAACTCGTCCTGCTGGAATTGTGGATGCAATTCAATCTGATTGAGAACTGGCGTAACACCGCTTTCCTTGATGATGCGTTCGAGATCGGCTGTACGGAAGTTGGATACACCAATGGATTTTGCACGGCCTTCCTCTTTCAGTTTGAGAAACGCGCGCCATGTTTCCATGAAAAGGTCTTTTGATGGCATCGGCCAGTGGATGAGATAAAGATCCACATAGTCCGTGCCAAGCTTTTTCAGGCTGGTGTCAAATGCTTTCAGCGTCGATTCATAGCCTTGTTCGCTGTTCCACAATTTCGTGGTGAGGAAAATGTCGCCACGCTCGATACCGGAACTCTTGATCGCCTTACCGACGCCCTCTTCATTACCATAAATGGCAGCGGTATCGATATGGCGATATCCTGCTTTCAACGCTTCGCTGACAGCGGCGACCGCTTCGTCGTTACCCACTTGCCAGACACCGTAACCGAGCTGCGGAATGTGATTGCCGTCGTTCAGTTTAACTGTCGGTACGGTCATGATTTATCCTTTCCCTCCGAAGCATTCGGCGCGGGGTGGCCCCCTTTATGCGCATAAATGCTATTGACCTACATGCCGGTTTTCTTCTCCGGCACAACTGCCATCCGGCAGCTTTTTCCATATCTTTCTGGACTTTGCCATGGTCAGCATATGGGTGTTCGGGGCAAAAGGAAAAGCCCTTTCAAGCAAGTTTCAAAGTCTGCGATCATTCTTTCTGTGCAGAAATTTTGATCTTTTCAGATTTGTGAAAACAATGCGACCGCCTTCGGGAGAAGACGGTCGCAAATGGCATGGGAAATGGTTTGGTTAGCGGACAACGACCTTTGCACCAACTGGAACACGTTCATAAAGATCAGTGACGTCTTCGTTACGCATGCGAATGCAGCCGGACGACATCGCCTTGCCAATGGTCCATGGCTGATTGGTTCCGTGGATGCGATAAAGCGTCGAACCGAGATAAAGGGCACGTGCGCCGAGAGGATTGTTGACGCCGCCTTCCATGCGTGCAGGCAGAATACGTCCCTTCTTACGCTCGCGTGCGATCATTTCCTTCGGTGGCGTCCAGGTTGGCCATTCAGCCTTGCGGCTGATGCGCTGCGACCCCTTCCAACTGAATCCCTGCTTGCCGACGCCAACACCATATCGCATCGCCTTGCCGCCAGGTTGAACGAGATAAAGGAAGCGCTTGCCTGTATCGATGACGATTGTTCCCGTTTTTTCGTTGCCGGAATAGGACACCATCTGCGGCAGATAAGCGGGATCAATCTGGTGCTTTCGTACCGTGGTTGCCGGATTTGCAGCCGGCCGTTGATACGAAACCTGACGATAGTTCGGTTTGACTTTTTGTTTCTGCCTGGCAGCAATACGCGGTGCTGTTTGTAAAGACTGCGGTACGGCCTGTATGCGGGCAGGTTGTCCATGCAACTGAGCTACCCAAGGGGCAGAGAGGTCGGGACTCACACTTACCGGCGGCAGGGTTGCATAGCGGTCATTGGCAAACGCCATACCCGTGCTGACGATGGAAACAGCAATCGCCGCAAGCGATCCGATTAAAAGAAGATGACGTGGTTTCATTATCCAGATCCGTCTCTTTGCGCCGGAAAATCTTTGTGGCGCTGTTGCCCGTTGCAGCTCCTGACATCGGCTGTCAGGAGAGCGACCCTCATGCTCGTGTAGGGATTGTGTGCTGGAATGGAATCGTAAAGGTAAATTTTGGTCGCGTGTTTCGCCTGATGGCCCTTCCAATTAAAGTTGTGGTTAGTGTCAGGTTGCGCGACATAATTAATTATGGATGAAACCTGAGAGGCGGAACAATGAGCGATGTTGCTGAGGCAAAAACCGGTCTGATCGTCGGCGCCGATGGTATGGCACGTTGCTTCTGGCCGGGCGAGTTACCGGATTACCTTGCCTATCATGACAATGAATGGGGTGTTCCTGTCTCTGACGATTTCCGGCTTTTTGAGAAAATCTGCCTCGAAGGTTTCCAATCAGGCCTGTCATGGCTCACGATTTTGCGCAAACGCGAGAATTTTCGTGCAGCTTTCGATGGCTTCGATTTCCATCGTGTTGCGCAGTACAATCAAGAGGATGTTGAGCGTCTGCTGGCCGACAAGGGAATTGTGCGTCACCGCGGCAAGATCGAATCCACGATTAACAACGCCAAGCGCGCAATTGAACTGGTTGCAGAAAAAGGTTCACTTGCGGCCTATTTCTGGTCTTTCGAGCCGGGGGCGAAAGATCGCCCTGTCGTGGTGGACTATCCAACTCTCGTCGCCAACCCGAAGACCGAAACATCGACCCGCATCTCTAAAGACCTGAAGAAGCGCGGCTGGTCATTCGTTGGGCCGACGACCGTTTATGCCTTCATGCAAGCCATGGGACTGGTGAACGACCACATTGAGGGTTGCCATTGTCGGACTCACATTGAAAAATTGCGACAGAGTTTCAAACGACCGAGCTAGAGCAACGATTGCTAAGCCGCATCATTTCTGCGAGAAACGTCCATCTTTGAGTATGGGAGACGATCATGGACTTGGTGTCGTTGTTGGCATTTGCCGGTATTCTGGTCGTGGCGGCGGGTACACCGGGGCCGAATGTCGGCGCGTTGGTGGCACGTGTCATCAGCCGCGGCCACAAGGGCGTTTTTCCATTCATGTTCGGTCTGTGGCTCGGTGATGCCATCTGGCTTTCACTAGCGGTTTGGGGACTGGCCGCGCTGGCAAATACGTTTCACACAGCGTTTCTCATCCTCAAATATGTCGGCGTAGCCTATCTGGCCTATCTTTCGTGGAAGATGTGGATCGCACCGGTAAATGAAGTCGCAGATGAAGATGCCATTCCGCGTCAGGGTGAAGCGGGGAAGCTCTTCCTCAGTGCGCTGGCGATTACACTCGGCAATCCGAAGATCATGGTTTTCTACCTCGCCATCTTGCCGACGGTGGTTGATATCACCCATGTTTCGCTGGTTGGCTGGGCCGAATTGCTGCTGGTCATGTTTGCGGTTCTCGCTGCAGTCGATACCGCATGGGTCGTGCTCGCAGCACAGGCACGACGGTTTCTGCGCAGTCCCCGCATGATGCGAATTGCCAATAGAACCAGCGCTGGCATGATGGCAGGAGCGGCTGTCGCCATTGCGACACGCTGAACACGCTTCCCGCACTTGCCGCAACGGACTTGATCGGTTAGGAAACCGGCAACAGAATTGATGCCGGTTTCAATCGGCATGTATGTATAAATCAGCGATCAGGCAGGAGAAATGGCCGATAAAGCGGACAAGATGAAGGCGCGGTTGCCGCGCGGGTTTGTCGATCGGGTGCCGGATGATTTGCGCGCCGCTGAAAAGATGATGGCGACAATCCGTGAAGTTTACGACCTGTATGGCTTCGAGCCGGTGGAAACTCCGCTCGTGGAATATACGGACGCGCTTGGCAAGTTTCTTCCGGATCAGGATCGCCCGAACGAAGGCGTGTTCTCGTTTCAGGACGACGATGAACAATGGCTGTCACTGCGCTACGATCTGACTGCGCCGCTGGCACGCTTTGTTGCCGAAAACTACGAGTCGCTGCCAAAGCCTTATCGTAGCTATCGTAATGGTTGGGTGTTCCGCAATGAAAAGCCGGGACCGGGCCGCTTCCGTCAGTTCATGCAATTCGACGCTGACACGGTCGGTGCACCGAATGTCTCTGCTGATGCTGAAATGTGCATGATGATGGCCGACACGCTGGAGCGCCTTGGCATCCGTCGTGGCGATTATGCGATCCGCGTCAATAACCGCAAGGTTCTCGACGGCGTGCTGGAAGCCATCGGCCTTGCAGGCGAGAGTAATGATGCAAAACGCCTGAATGTGCTGCGCGCCATCGACAAGCTCGACAAATTTGGTCCGGAAGGCGTTCGCCTTCTGCTCGGTAAAGGTCGCCTCGACGAAAGTGGCGATTTCACCAAGGGTGCAGAGCTGACCGATGCCGCGATTGAAAAGGTGCTGGCTTTCACCGCCGCCGGTGGTTCGACGGGCACCGACACGATTGCCAATCTCCGTGCCGTCGTCGCAGGCAACGCCAAGGGCGAAGAAGGTGTGACCGAACTCGCCGACATGCAGGCGCTGTTCTCTGCGGGCGGCTATGATGGTCGTGTGAAGATCGATCCATCTGTCGTGCGCGGTCTTGAATATTACACCGGTCCGGTTTTCGAGGCAGAACTTCTGTTCGATGTGACCAACGAGGACGGCCAGAAGGTCGTGTTCGGTTCGGTGGGTGGCGGTGGCCGTTATGATGGTCTCGTGTCACGCTTCCGGGGTGAACCAGTTCCAGCGACAGGCTTCTCCATTGGTGTTTCGCGTCTGATGACGGCTTTGAAGAACCTCGGCAAACTGGATGTTTCCGATGTCGTCGGGCCGGTAGTGGTTCTGGTCATGGACAAGGATACGGAAAGCCTTGGGCGCTATCAGAAAATGGTCTCCGATCTGCGTCAGGCTGGCATTCGCGCTGAAATGTACGTTGGCGGATCTGGCATGAAGGCGCAGATGAAATATGCTGATCGTCGTGAGGCGCCGTGCGTCATCATTCAGGGTTCGCAGGAGCGTGAGGCCGGTGAAGTGCAGATCAAGGATCTGGTCGAGGGCAAGCGTCTTTCTGCGGAGATCGAGGACAATGTAACCTGGCGTGAAAGCCGTCCGGCGCAGATCACGGCCAAGGACGATGGCCTCATCGACGCAGTTCGTGAAATCCTTGCCAGTCAGGCGCAAGATCGCGCAGAACAGTCGAAGTGACGGAAATCATGGCTGGATCGAGCGCGTCTGGTGTTCTCAATTCTCTTCGTGCAACGCTTGATGCGCGCGAAGCCGAACTTGTCGAAATTCCGCTGATCCAGCCAGCCGATCCATTTCTGGATATGGCGGGTGAGGATTTGCGCCGCCGTATTTTTCTGACCGAAAACGAGAATGGCGATAGTTTATGCTTGCGACCGGAATTTACAATTCCCGTCTGCCGCAACCACATCGCTCTGAATGCGGCCACGCCGAAGCGCTATGCTTATCTGGGCGAAGTGTTCCGTCAGCGTCGTGACGGAGCGGCTGAATTCCTTCAAGCGGGTATCGAAGACTTGGGCGCTTCAGACGAAGCCGCATCGGATGCGCGCTCGATTGCTGATGCGCTTTCCTGTGTTCGTGCGGCGGCTCCTGAAACAGAGCTCGATATCGTTTTGGGCGATCAGTCGGTTTTTGCTGGCATGCTGAAAGCGCTGGGCCTGCCACAAGGCTGGCGCAAGAAGCTTTTGCGTTCTTTCGGCGATGCGAATTCGATGGAGCAGGTGCTAGCCGAGCTGACTGGCGCACAGCGGCGTGATCCATTGCCGGAAACCCTTGCCGTTCTGGTCGCAGAAGGTGACGAAACCGGGCTTGCGCGCATGCTGGAAGCGGAAATGCTCGAAGCTGGCATTTCGCCTAGCTCTGGACGCTCGCCCGCAGAGATTGCACGGCGGTTGATCGAAAAGGAAGATTTGGCGGCCACGCGCTTCCCGGCATCTGCGCTTGATCTCCTGAAGCAGTTTCTCGAAATGCGAGTATCGCTTGATTCCGCAGCTGTTACCTTGCGGGCGTTCGCATCGGAACACGCCCTTGATCTTGCTGCGGTATTACAGAAGTTTGAAGCGCGTAGTGAAGCTGTTGCGAATGCGGGGATTGCCACGAAAGATGTCATCTACGATGCCTCTTTCGGGCGCCCGCTCGATTATTATACCGGCCTCGTCTATGAGATTCGTGCCGCAGGCGTGGAGAAGGATGCTGTTCTGGCAGGCGGTGGCCGCTATGATCGCCTTCTGACCATGCTTGGCGCTTCCGAAAACATTCCCGGCGTTGGCTTTTCCATCTGGCTGGACCGGCTTCAGGCCCTGGCGGGAGAGAAAAAATGAGTGTCACCCTCGCATTGCCGTCTAAGGGACGGTTGAAGGAACAGACGCTCGCAGTGCTCGAAAAGGCGGGCTACAAAGTGATTCTGCCAGACGACTCGCGTAATTACCGAGCGCGTGTCGAGGGCGAACCTGATCTGGATATTCTGTTCCTTTCAGCTTCCGAAATTGCTCGCGAGTTGGGATATGGCAGCGTTGATCTGGGCGTTACAGGCGAAGATCTTGTTCGCGAAACATTGGCGCATTCGGAAGAACGCGTGGCTATAGAAGCCGAATTGGGATTTGGTCATGCCGACGTGATCGTGGCAGTGCCTGAAGTCTGGCGTGATGTGACCAGCATGGCCGATCTGGATGATGTAGCGGCGGATTTCCGCCAGCGCCATGGTCGTCGTCTGCGCATCGCCACCAAATATTGGCGACTGACACAGCAGTTTTTTTCGCAAAAGCATGGCATTCAGGTCTACCGCATCGTTGAAAGCCTGGGTGCTACTGAAGGCGCTCCGGCGGCTGGTTCTGCGGACATGATCGTTGATATCACATCGACCGGTTCAACACTGCGAGCCAACCGTCTCAAGGTTTTGGAAGATGGCGTTATTCTGCGCTCGCAGGCTTGCCTTGTTTCGGCGCGCCGTAGCCAAGAGAATGCACGAGTTACGGAAGTTGCGACCCGTATTCGTAAAGGGTTGGACGGGTAGATAACTTCGACTTTGTCTTTTATGTTACGATTTCACAATTGGCACTCGGAACAGTCCAGATGAACGGTGTGCGGAGATTGATTGGTCGTTGTGCTTGTGTAACCGTCCGTTTCACCGTACCAGATGAATTCGAATATGCTCTGAATTGCCATTGCTCACTATGTCGTCGTGCCACTGGCAGCGCATTCAAGGCTTTTGGCGGAATAAGAACCAACGCATTGGAAGAGGCGAACGACAGAGCGTTGCTCATGTTTGTCGGCAACGAGACCGATCACGACGTGCGCTGTGCTGCTTGCGGTTCCTTTCTATATTCTATTGTGCGCGATGGGGAATATGTTCACGTCAATTATGGTGTGTTGGCTGAGGAGCCAAGCCTGAAGCCGTCGGCCCATATTTTCGTTGGCTCGAAAGCTCCATGGTATGACATTCTGGATGACTTACCTCAATTCGAGGAGCATCCTCCTTTGTAGCCATTAGCGGTAGGAAGTGGAAATAAAAAACCGCGCCATCCGAATGGCGCGGTTTTTTCATTCTCTTGACTGTACTTGATCAGCCGCGCTTGGCGTCAATCGAAAGCGAACCTGCGCCATGCAGGGCAAGGATGAACAGGCCACCGGCAATTGCGATGTTTTTCTGTGCCATCAGGGCATTCATGCCTTGCGAGAAGTCCATATGAGCAACAAGCGTCGCGCCGATGGTGAACAGACCAACGATGGCTGCTGCGATGCGCGTCTGAAAGCCAACAAGAATTGCGAGGCCACCGACAAATTCCACCAGGCCGACAATGACAGCCGTAACGGTTGGAACCGGAAGGCCGAGGCCAGCGAAGTAACCTGCGGTGCCCGAGATGGCGGTCAGTTTGCCATAGCCGGCAAGGATGAAGAGAATCGAAAGAAAGATGCGGGCGATGAGCGTTACAACGCCATTGGACTGCGGAGTGATAGAGGACATGCGGGGCTATCTCCTGTTGAACTGGGGCATCAATTAACGATTGCGGACTGTCAAGGAAAGCCGTCTAATCCTCGACAGTTCGTTTACAGTATGAATACAATTCATTCTGGCGCAATCATTCTCTCCGCGCGCACCAGCCGCTCATAGTCTTCTTCCGACACCAATCCGCTCGCCAGTGCCTCTTCGCGCAAGGTCGTTCCATTCTTGTGAGCAGTCTTGGCGATCTTGGCTGCATTGTCATAACCGATGGCCGGGGCCAATGCGGTCACAAGCATCAGCGAGCGGTCCAGCAGTTCCTTGATACGGTTCAGGTTCGGTTCGATTCCGTCTATACAATGATTAGCAAATGACACCATGGCGTCGCTAAGAATGCGGATTGATTGCAGGACATTATATGCGATCACCGGTTTGAACACATTGAGCTCAAAATGGCCTTGGCTTGCGGCAACCGTAACTGTTGTCTGATTGCCGAATACCTGTGTTGCCACCATCGTCAGAGCTTCGGCCTGAGTCGGATTGACCTTGCCCGGCATGATGGAAGACCCTGGTTCATTTTCCGGCAGTGAAAGTTCACCTAAGCCGGAGCGCGGACCTGAACCAAGGAAACGGATGTCGTTGGCTATCTTGAACAGGTCTGCCGCCAAGGCGTTCAGGCTGCCGTGGAAGTTGAGAATGGCGCCATGGCTGGCAAGAGCCTCAAATTTGTTGGGTGCAGTCTTGAAAGTCAGTCCGGTAATTTCGCTCACAGCTTCGGCGAAGCCTGTATCAAAGCCGATTGGTGCGTTCAGGCCTGTGCCGACGGCGGTTCCGCCTTGCGCAAGCAAAAAGACGTCTGCGAGTGATTGCTCAACGCGATGACGCGCATATTCCAATGCGGCGCGATAACCGGAAAATTCCTGTCCGAGTGTGACCGGCGTCGCGTCCTGCGTATGGGTACGGCCGATCTTGATGATATCTTTAAAAGCCTCTTCCTTGGCCTGGAGCGCCTTGGTCAGATGTTCAAGCGCCGGATAAAGCCGATCGACTGCCTCAACCGCCGTGGCGATATGGATCGCCGTCGGGAAGCTATCATTGGACGACTGGCTCATATTCACGTGGTCATTGGGATGGACCGGCTTCTTGGACCCCTTTTCACCGCCAAGAAGTTCGATAGCCCGGTTTGAGATGACCTCGTTGGCATTCATGTTCGATTGCGTTCCCGAACCGGTCTGCCAGACGACCAGTGGAAAATGGTCATCGAGTTTGCCCTCGATGACTTCTGAAGCCGCTACAGCAATGACCTGACCGAGAACTGGATCGAGTTTGCCGAGCGCAATATTGGTTTCCGCTGCCGCGCGCTTGACGACACCCAATGCATGAACCAACGGTAGTGGCATGCGCTCTCCACCGATCTTGAAGTTTTGCAATGAGCGTTGCGTTTGTGCGCCCCAGTAACGGTCTGCAGGAACATCAATCGGTCCGAACGTATCTGTCTCGGTACGCAAAGCGGTCATTTCAGGTCTCCGGGTGGCTTGGACTCGAAACCGAGCCATTCAAAGCAAATATAGCACCGCTAAGTCCTTGGCGGGCTAATGTTTCTTCGTGAAATTTTTATATCGCTATCACTTGATAAAATATGACGGTAAAAGTCAAATTTTATTGACCGGACCTGCACGGTCAAGCGACATCCTCATCGTCACTGTCGTCCGTTTCGGAAATCCAGGCGGTCGGTTCGATTTTGCGCTGGGTCTTGCTATCGGTGAATGTCCACCAGCCTGTATCTGTCTCATCCCATTGACCGCCGCCGGCCTGCAATTGGGCTAGCGTTCGATACTGTGCAATTGACTCATTGCGCTGGTCATCTTCATCGGTCCAGACGACTGTTATCTTACGGCCGTCTTTCGGAGCTGTGGTGATGGGAAGTTCTTTGCGCATATGATCATCCATTCCATTGTGACTGCAGATAATCATAGGGCATACAATGCCAGCGGCAAGCCGGAACCCCAACGTTCCGGCCTGCCGTCTTGTTTATGCTGAACGTGCAGACTTAAGAGCCTTGCCCCACCAGATCAACTGATCCAGCATATTCTTGGCGGCTTCCCCAAGATGCGGGAAATCGTCCAGCTTATTCTCGTTTTTGACGACAGCGAGATAATCAGGGAAAAGGATATGAACGCCGGTTTTGACTGACATAGAAGACATTTCGACGGCAATCATCCGCAGTTGTTCGACAGCGCGAGCGCCACCGACGCCGCCATAACCGACAAACCCCATTGGCTTCTGAATCCAGTCACCGTAGTCGATGGCATTCTTCAGAACGGCAGTAGGAGCGTGGTTGTATTCAGCTGCGGTCAGAATGTAGGCGTCGAACGCGCGCAGCTTGGTTTTCCATTTGTCGGCAGTTTCTGCTTGTGCAGTCGTAGTGGACGTGTCGCCATAGAAGCCCATCGGATAGTCGGCAACATCGAGGATTTCCACGTCCAGTTCGGGCCGTTCGGCAGCGAGCTTTGCAATCCACTGGGCGGGAACTGGGGCAAAGCGTTGTTCGCGCGTGCTGCCGACGATGACTGCGACTTTGAGCTTAGACATAGATAGCACCTTTATTAGAGTGGTAACCATTGGAAACCGACGCTATATAAGTGACTGATAGGCGGCGCAAGGAGGCACTTTTATGAAACCCGGTGACTTCAAGGAAACCAGTGCATGCAGGACCGTAACGGAGATTTTGTCTCGCGTTGGCGATAAATGGACGGTGTTTGTGGTGAGTTATCTTGGCAATGGTCCAATGCGGTTTAACGAATTGCGCCGAACAGTGGATGGTATTTCGCAAAAAATGCTGACGACGACGTTACGTAATCTGGAACGGGATGGTTTCGTCAAGCGCACGCTCTTCCCGACAATCCCGCCAAAGGTCGAATATGAATTGACTGAATTGGGGTGCGATCTTTTGCGCCCTGTGCGAGCGCTGGGTGAGTGGGCCATTGCAAATGAAGCAAAGGTGATGATGGCTCGCGCTCGTTACGATGCCTCGGCATCAGCCATGACAAATATCCACGCTGCGGAATAAGGGCCGATCTTCAAACGGTGCAAGTGGAAAGACAGGCCGAAGCCTGCCTTTCCTGTTGCCTGAGACAGGACTTCCAAAGTGCGGGGGCAAACAGGAAGTCCATCTCTATGTCATTCGGGATTGATCATGATTGGCGGTTATGAGTCAATCAGAAGTTTCTAAAATAAAGACTTTACTGCCGCAAAGCGTGAGCAGAGTAAATTTTTCATAAATCACAAATGGTTACGCAGCAGAAAAAGAAAGGCGGCCCAAGGCCGCCTTTCTCGCATTTTCATCAAAGTAAGCTTTGTGGACTTTTTAGAAGTCCATGCCGCCCATGCCGCCCATACCGCCAGGCATGCCAGCCGGAGCTGCATCCTTCTTAGGCAGTTCGGCGATCATGGCTTCCGTTGTGATCAGGAGGCCAGCAACCGATGCTGCGTTCTGCAGAGCGGTGCGGACAACCTTGACCGGATCGACAACGCCAGCCTTGATCAGGTCGCCGAATTCGCCATTGGCAGTGTTGTAGCCATAGGTTTCAGAGGCATTTTCAAGGATCTTGCCAACAATAACCGAAGCTTCTTCACCGGCATTGGTCGTGATCTGGCGAGCCGGAGCCTGCAGAGCGCGACGAACGATGTTGATGCCAGCTTCCTGATCGGCGTTGATGCCCTTGGCAGAGATCTTGGCCGAAGCGCGGAGGAGGGCGGTGCCGCCACCAGCAACGATGCCTTCTTCAACCGCAGCGCGGGTTGCGTTCAGCGCGTCGTCAACGCGGTCCTTCTTTTCCTTCACTTCAACTTCCGTTGCACCGCCGACGCGGATCACGGCAACGCCACCAGCGAGCTTGGCAAGACGTTCCTGAAGCTTTTCACGATCATAGTCCGAAGAGGTTTCTTCGATCTGCTGCTTGATCTGCGAAACGCGAGCGTCGATTTCAGCCTTCTGGCCTGCACCGTCAACGATCGTGGTGTTTTCCTTCGAGATCGAAACCTTCTTTGCACGGCCGAGCATGTCGAGTGTAACGGTTTCGAGCTTGATGCCGAGGTCTTCGGAGATAACCTGACCGCCGGTGAGGATCGCGATGTCTTCCAGCATGGCCTTGCGGCGATCGCCGAAACCAGGAGCCTTGACAGCAGCAATCTTCAGGCCGCCACGCAGCTTGTTGACGACGAGCGTTGCAAGAGCTTCGCCTTCGACGTCTTCAGCGATAATGACGAGCGGCTTGGAGGTCTGAACGACAGCTTCCAGAACCGGCAGGAGGGCCTGAAGGTTCGAGAGCTTCTTTTCGTGCAGGAGGATGTAAGCGTCTTCCAGGTCAGCAACCATCTTTTCCGGGTTGGTGACGAAGTAAGGGGACAGATAACCGCGGTCGAACTGCATGCCTTCAACGACTTCGAGTTCGGTTTCAGCGGTCTTGGCTTCTTCAACCGTGATCACGCCTTCATTGCCGACCTTCTGCATCGCGTCAGCGATCATCTTGCCGATTTCGGCTTCGCCGTTGGCAGAGATCGTGCCGACCTGAGCAACTTCTTCCGACGTGTTGATCTTCTTGGCCTTGCCGAGAAGTTCAGCAACAACTTCGGTTACTGCGAGGTCGATACCGCGCTTCAGGTCCATCGGGTTCATGCCGGCGGCAACAGCCTTTGCACCTTCCTGAACGATTGCCTGACCGAGAACGGTAGCGGTCGTCGTGCCGTCACCGGCAGTGTCGTTGGTCTTTGAAGCCACTTCGCGCAGCATCTGTGCGCCCATGTTTTCGAACTTGTCTTCCAGTTCGATTTCCTTGGCGACCGATACACCGTCCTTGGTGATGCGCGGTGCGCCGAAAGACTTGTCGATGACAACGTTACGACCCTTGGGGCCGAGCGTCACCTTAACAGCGTCAGCGAGGATATCGACGCCGCGCAGCATCTTTTCGCGCGCAGTGCGGCCGAATTTTACGTCTTTTGCAGCCATTTTACTCTCCTGGGAATATCCCGGTCAGATTATGGTGAATTGGATTTCTAGGATAAAAGCGAAACGCTTCCGGCTAATCAGCCAACGATACCCAGAATGTCGGATTCCTTCATGATCAGCAGGTCTTCGCCGCCGATCTTGACTTCGGTGCCCGACCACTTGCCGAACAGAACCTTGTCGCCAGCCTTGACTTCCAGAGCGATCAGCTTGCCAGCTTCGTCACGGGCGCCTGCGCCAACAGCGACGATTTCGCCTTCCTGCGGCTTTTCCTTGGCGGTGTCAGGGATGATGATGCCGCCAGCGGTCTTGGCTTCCGATTCAACGCGACGAACGACGACGCGGTCATGAAGCGGGCGGAACTTGATATCAGCCATGGTATAACCCTTGGTGTTATAGACGTTGAACCCTGTTAACGGATCGAGCCGATCCGCGCTTGTTAGCACTCATCATCTGAGAGTGCTAACGTGGCTCTGAGATAGAAGCCGGACCTTATCTTGTCAAGATTGCCTGAGAAATTTGACAGACAAATGATGGTTAATTTGCACCATCCTTAACGCGGAACGGCGAAGAGGTGGCTCTGTCCAACCCGGCATATGGTGATGTCGTTGGCAATATCAATTGACGAGACGCAAGTTTGACAATTCGTCGCCTATCTGCCGGAAGGTTTCTGCAAGATTTCCACCGGTAGAGTTCCAGAAAAGTTTTGCGGGCTTGCCGCCTTCCATGCGAACGCGCGAGTTTGAAGAACAGGATTTGAGCAGATCGATCTGGGCTTTCTCATCGGTTTTGCTGGCGCTGAGATCAAGCGCCACGGTCATGATGATGACATTTGCAGCTTTTGCGTTGTTGCAAAGAGTATCGAATTTCGCATTCATAGCTTTGCCATAGACCGTGTTGTCCTGCGACACACCCACGCTCGTCTCCTGAAATAGGCGCGTACGTCCATATTCGGCAGGAACTTCACGTGTATATCCGTAGGCTGAATAATAGGACTGATTGCCAGCCCGATCCGAGCCGTTGTTCCCAAGTAGAGATTTATAAGTGTAGTAAGTGTTTGCGCCGTCGGTCAGAACAATCACGACTTTATCGTTTCCACGCTCGCTTTCCGACCGGCCCTCGGTAAAGGGAGCTGCATGAGCAACTGTTCGCCATCCCCACGCTAACCCCTCAGGCACGTTCGTGCCTCCATTCGCTTTCATGGCATTAATTGCATTCAGAATCGCAGTTTTGCCTTCATCCTTTGAAACGTCGGTAAGCAGCGTCAGAGGAGAGGTCGTGCAGCTATAGTTCGGGCCACCGTTCTCATCGAGACGGCCCGTTTTTCCTTTAAGATAATACTTGGTGATGTCTCGCTGTAGTTTTGCATAGTCACTACCGGTCAGATTTTCTTGCCACCAGTAGTTCAATCCTCGATCCTTGCCGCTAATATAATATTCGGCTGGCGCAAACATTGGCACAAACATGGTGGCCGGATTGGTTATGACGGGGGCAGAAACATCGAGTGCGTATTTGCCACTGCGAGCTTCAACACATCCCGTCCATTTCAGCCAAGATGTCGCATCTTTCGTGACAATATCATTGTAAAGAACTGTACGAGAGAAAGGCTTTCCGTCATCTAGCCCCCAGCCGGAACCGGATTTGTAGAAGCGTTTACTTCCCACCGGGTCCTCAACGATCTTGCGTGTGTTGTCGATTGTGGCGGGCAGATTGAAGTTTTCGAAGCTGACTTTATTCAGCCCTGCTGTATCCATCCATGGCGCATTCAGATATTGCGGACCGACATTTACTGAGCCAGCGAACGGAACAAGCGAAAACTGTACGGGTTTTTGAACGCGCGTAATGATGGAGGATTGCGCGGCCATGGTTTCTACCAGCTGCTTGGCTGCATCCTTGAGCAAATCCATGCGCTTTTTGTTCGAGCCGCTTCCGTAGTAATCCATTGAACCGGAGTTATCGAGGACCAATGCAACTTCAATCGTGTTCTTAAGTCTGACAGAAGAGTTAAGCGTATATTGGTATTGATCCCAGTTATCTCCTGTAAGGCGGGAAGCGACTATGCCAAACAGGGATTTGTATCTGAAGCCGGCGGTTGCTTGTACTTGCTGCTCTGTTTCCCTGCTTTCTGGAAAACTGACCTGAAACTGAACGGCGTTGACGCTCAACGCCGTGAGATTTGCGTTAAATATCTGTGCTCCATAGACTTGCATGTCAGATTGTGGGGCACCAGTGGAAAACCTTTTGCCCACAGCAAGTGCCGCAGCATCAAGCGAGGCCTGCACATTGTTGCGCACGCGCATGAGATTGGCTGTGTCAACCGCAACCATGCCAGCCAGAAGCAGAGGCACCAGCAATAACGCCGTTATCATTGCAAAGTTACCACGCTCGTCCCTGATGAAGAACGCGCTCGGTGATTGAAGCAAATATTGACGAAGCCTGAGGGCTTGAGTGATCCAGTTTTTCAATTTGGCCCCCGCCGACGGTTGTGTCTGCGACACATGAAATGAAAAGTTGTATCCGCTCCTATCAGCATCTTTCTAACAGTCAGTCACGAAGCACGGTAAATGATCAATGAAACACACTATGGGATAATTGGACGCGCTCTCTCGGTCGGATATCCAGGCCAAAAGCCGTGACAGAAGTGGTCGGCTGGGTTAGATGGAGCGCTGGCTGCTTTTTCGGCAGTCTTCCAGAACTCCTATAGCGGTTCTCGCATTACAGATGAATTATCAAGAGGAAGCCATGAAGCAGCTCGAACGCCTCGACGATCTGACCGGCCAGTACGATGTGCTCTTCTGCGACGTATGGGGCGTAGTGCATAACGGCGTGTCGGCTTATCCGGCTGCAATCGAGGCACTAAAGCGCGCGCGGGCCAAAGGTGTTACGGTCATTCTCGTGACGAATTCTCCAAGACCTCATCCAGATGTGGAGAAGCAGATGCTAGGTCTTGGCGTTCCCGCCGATACTTATGATCGCGTAGTTACTTCGGGTGACGTAACCCGCGATCTGATCGCGGAAGGTCCGCGCAAGGTATTTCATATCGGCTGTGAACGCGAGCTGACCATCTATGACGGTCTCGATGTTGAACTGGTCGAAGAATTTGAAGCTTCAGGCGTCGTCTGCACCGGGCTTTATGATGATGAAAGCGAAACGCCGGACGATTACAAGGAATTGCTGGCCCGGTTGCGCTCCCGCAATCTTCCGTTCATCTGCGCCAATCCGGATATTATGGTTGAGCGCGGCACGCGACTGATCTGGTGCGCGGGTGCCCTTGCGCGCGAATATGGCCAGCTCGGTGGGCGCACACTTATTGCTGGAAAGCCGCATCGTCCGATTTACGAGGCAGCATTGCGGTTTGCCGAAGAGATTCGGGGTGAAAAGGTCGAGAAAAGTCGAATTCTCGGTATCGGTGACGGGGCTCTGACTGACGTGAAGGGCGCCGCGGACTTCGGTCTGGACGTGCTTTACATCTCCGGCGGAGTTCACGCAGCGGACTATACAACCGACGGTACGGTTGACATTGGCCGAATGGAAGCGTTTCTCCAGAAGCATGGCAACCGTCCGGTTGCTGCGCTTAATGCTCTTATTTGAACCTCAGCAATCTCGTTACGATCAATCGAAGTCCAGATTAAGATGACCAAATCCCACTTTCTGCGCCTTTCTGGAACGGATTCCTTGCCGGAACGCTTGCGGAATTGTGTGGTGGCAATCGGTAATTTCGATGGTGTCCATCGCGGCCATCAGGCCGTACTCGAGCGCGCGCTGGAGATCGCCGGAAAGCACGACCTGCCAGCGGTGGTTCTGACTTTCGAGCCGCACCCACGCAGTTTTTTCAAGCCCGACGCGCCAATCGATCGTCTGACTGCGGCGGCGAAGAAGGCAGAAATACTGCGTCTGATGGGATTTGATGCCGTTGTTGAACAGCCGTTTACCGGTGAGTTCTCATCCCGCTCGGCGGAAGATTTCGTCGAGCACATTCTGGTCGAGCGATTGTACGCAAGCTGTGTGGTCACCGGGTACGATTTTCATTTCGGCAAAGGCCGGCGCGGGACACCGGAGTTTCTTCAAAAGGCCGGTAAAGATGCTGGTTTCACGGTTACTCTGGTTGATGCCTTCACCGATGAAGGTGCCAATCTTGTCTCATCCACCCGCATAAGAAATCTGCTTTGCGAAGGTGATGTTGTTCAAGCAGCAGGACTTCTTGGTTATCGCTATATGGCCTGCGGCGAAGTTATTCACGGGAAGAAGCTCGGTCGAACACTCGGATTCCCGACCGCCAATATGAAAATCGACGCGCAGGCAGGCCTGAAGCACGGAATCTATGCCGTCAAGTTCAGGCGCGAGAATGGCGACCTTTACGATGGGGTCGCAAGTTTCGGTCGTCGCCCGACTGTCGATAGTGACGGTATACCCCTTCTGGAAACCTTCCTGTTTGATTTTTCGGGCGATCTTTATGGTGAGACCGCTTGTGTATCTTTCTTCGGGTTTCTACGTGGCGAGATCAAGTTTGACGGCCTTGATCCGCTTATCGAGCAGATGAGGCACGACGATGCAGAAGCGCGAGCCCTGCTTGCAAGTGCGAAACCACTTTCGGAACTGGATCGTTTGCTTTCTTTTGAGTGAGGCGAAATCCTGGTTTCGTTTTCCACTTAAGATTTAAATCAAATTTTACTTATTCTCGACAAAAAGGGATAAATGCCTCAAAACTTGTTGGGGCGCTTTTTGTTGGAGTTTAATGTGGCACGTATTGTTTCTCTGGCGCTCGTTGCAGGTGCTGCATTCCTGACGTGTAATTCGCTCGCTTTTTCTGCCGATGTACAACAAACTGATATTTATGCAGCAGAAACGGTTCAACCTGCCCGCAAGCATTTCTGGTCCGGAGATTGGTATCTCAAGGTTGGTGCGGCGGGCCTCGTCGCTCCGAAGTTCGAAGGCTCGAATAAATATCGCTTTTCTGCTCAGCCGCTCATCTCGCTTGGCCGACAGGGGGAAGCGACGCGCTTCTCGTCAAGAAATGACAACGTATCCTTCGCTGTGATTGACAATGATCGCTTCCGCGTGGGTCTCGCTGGAAAGCTGTTGTTCGAACGAGATGATGATATTCACGGCCTGAAAGATACAAAGTTCGGTGGTGAAGCCGGTGCGTTTGTTGACGTTTATCCTACCGACTGGCTGCGTGTGCGCGGCGAAGTGCGTCAAGGTATTCGTGCACATAAGGGCGTGGTGGCCGATATTGCTGCCGATGCATTCTATGATGTTACGCCGACTGTTCGCGTTTCGGGTGGCCCGCGAGCTACCTTCGCTTCAAAGGATTACTTCAAGACTTATTTCGGAGTAGATGCCGAAGAAGCAGCCGCATCCGGCCTATCAGAATATAACCCGGGCAGTGGCTTTAAGTCCGCAGGCGTTGGCGGAGCGATCACGTGGAAGGCGACTGACAAGATCGATACCAGTCTGTTTGGTGAATATAGTCGTCTGCAAGGACCCGCGAAGGATTCAAGCATCGTGAAGGAACGCGGATCCCCGAACCAATTCATGGTTGGCGTTTCTGCGACTTACCGTTTCGATTTCTCGCTGGACTGATCTCAGCGGCATAAATGTGAACATTTTCAGGGGCGGGGATGCAGTTTTATTGCGTCTTTGCCCCTATGGCCTCTTTATTCCTGCGAAGCTCATTGCTAAAAGCGTGCCCATGATGACGGATTTTCGGCTTATCATGACGGCCATACGAATTATTGGCCCGGCCTCCCGCTTTGCCTGAATGGCTGCTTTGCCAGGCAATTTCTGGCGCGGAGGTCCGGGAGCGACCGGCTGTGCTCTACAGTCCCTGTTTTCTTTGATCCACATGCCCGCCACCTCTGGCTGGGGCTTTACAGGCGAATACCCTCATGACTGAGACGACCAAAATCGATTATTCCAAAACCCTTTATCTGCCGCAGACCGAATTCCCGATGCGTGCTGGCCTGCCGCAGCGCGAACCGCTCTTCGTTGAGCGTTGGGAGGGTATGAACCTCTATAAAAAACTTCGTGAGCAGGCGAAAGACCGCCCACTTTACGTACTCCACGACGGTCCGCCCTATGCTAACGGCAACATCCATATTGGCCACGCGCTGAACAAAATCCTCAAGGATGTCATCACGCGCTCCTTCCAGATGCGCGGATACAATTCGAATTACGTTCCGGGTTGGGATTGCCACGGTCTGCCGATTGAATGGAAGATCGAGGAAAAATATCGCGCCGAGGGCAAGAACAAGGACGAAGTTCCGATCAACGAATTCCGCCGGGAATGTCGTGAATTCGCTTCCAACTGGATCAAGGTCCAGACGGAGGAGTTCAAGCGCCTTGCAATTCTTGGCGACTTTGAAAATCCGTACACCACGATGAACTTCCACGCTGAATCGCGTATCGCTGGCGAACTTTTGAAGTTTGCGGCTTCCGGGCAGCTTTATCGCGGTTCCAAGCCGGTGATGTGGTCGGTCGTGGAACGCACTGCACTCGCGGAAGCCGAAGTCGAATATCACGATGTCGAGTCGGATATGATCTGGGTCAAGTTCCCTGTCGCCGGACAAAACGATCTCTCCGGCAGCGCCGTGGTGATCTGGACGACCACACCGTGGACCATCCCCGGTAACCGCGCCGTGTCCTATTCGTCGCGTATCGAATATGGGCTTTACGAAGTCACGGAAGCCGAGAACGATTTTGGCCCGCGTCCGGGCGAAAAGCTCATCTTCGCCGACAAGCTGGCTGAAGAAAGCTTCGCCAAGGCAAAACTCCAGTTCAAGCGCCTGCGCGGTATTTCCGCAGACGAACTTGGCAAGATCGTCCTCGATCACCCACTGAAGGGTTTTGCGGGCGGCTATGAGTTCGCGGTTCCGATGCTCGACGGTGATCATGTGACCGACGATGCGGGTACGGGCTTCGTCCACACCGCGCCAAGCCATGGTCGTGAAGACTTTGAAGCCTGGATGAACAATGTTCGTGAACTGGAAGCACGAGGTATCGATCCGAGCATCCCGTTCCCTGTTGGTGATGACGGCTTTTATACCAAGGATGCACCGGGATTCGGTCCGGACCGTGAAGGCGGCGCCGCACGCGTGATCGACGATAACGGCAAGAAGGGCGACGCCAACAGGTCGGTGATGGATCAGCTTATCGCCAATGACAAGCTCTTCGCCCGCGGCCGCCTGAAACACTCCTATCCGCATTCGTGGCGCTCGAAGAAGCAGGTCATCTTCCGCAACACGCCGCAGTGGTTCGTCTATATGGATAAGAATCTCGGTGACGGTACGACCTTGCGTTCGCGCGCGTTGAAGGCAATTGACGATACGCGTTTCGTACCAGCAGCTGGTCAAACCCGCCTGCGCTCGATGATCGAGGGTCGTCCGGACTGGGTTCTGTCGCGCCAGCGCGCCTGGGGTGTGCCGATCTGCGTTTTTGTAGATGAAGAAGGCAATATTCTTCAGGATGATGCAGTCAACAAGCGTATTCTCGATGCTTTTGAGGCCGAAGGGGCGGATGCCTGGTTTGCTGAAGGCGCGCGCGAGCGCTTCCTCGGAAGCCGATCCAATGAAGGCTGGACGCAGGTGCGTGACATCCTGGACGTGTGGTTCGATTCCGGTTCGACGCACACCTTCACGCTGGAAGACCGCCCGGACATGAAATGGCCGGCTGATGTCTATCTGGAGGGCTCTGACCAGCATCGCGGCTGGTTCCATTCGTCGCTTCTGGAAAGCTGCGGCACGCGCGGCCGTGCGCCGTATAATGCCGTCGTGACCCATGGTTTCACCATGGATGAGCACGGCAAGAAGATGTCGAAGTCGCTCGGCAATACCGTCACGCCGCAGGACGTCATCAAGGAATCCGGTGCGGATATTTTGCGTCTCTGGGTTATGACCACTGATTATTGGGAAGATCAGCGCCTCGGCAAGAGCATCATCCAGACCAATATCGACGCCTATCGCAAGCTACGCAATACCATCCGCTGGATGCTGGGCACGCTGGCACATGACGAAGGCGAAAACGTCGCTCATGCTGACTTGCCTGAACTTGAGCGCCTGATGCTACACCGTCTGACAGAGCTGGATGAGGTTGTACGCTCCGGCTATGACACGTTCGATTTCAAGCGCATTGCCCGTACGCTCATCGATTTCATGAATGTCGAACTTTCAGCTTTCTATTTCGATATCCGCAAGGATGCGCTTTACTGTGATGCTCCGTCGAGCACTCGCCGCAAAGCTGCACTACAGACCGTGCGTGAAATTTTCGACCGCCTGACGACCTGGCTCGCACCGATGTTGCCTTTCACCATGGAAGAAGCCTGGCTCGACCGTTATCCGCAGTCAGTTTCGGTTCACGCCGAGCAGTTCCGTCCGACACCCGCGGAATGGCGGGATGATGTATTGGCCGAAAAGTGGCGCAAGGTTCGTGCGGTTCGTCGTGTCGTGACCGGGGCTCTCGAACTGGAGCGTGCGGACAAGCGTATTGGGTCGTCGCTGGAAGCCGCTCCGGTCGTCTATATTTCCGACAAGAGCTTGACCGATTCGCTCGACGGTCTCGATTTCGCGGAAATCTGCATCACCAGTGGCATATCATTGAGTGACACGGTAGCACCGGAAGGCGCTTTCACACTCGGCGATGTGAAGGGCGTGGCTGTTGTGCCCGCACGCGCCGAAGGTGAGAAGTGCGCTCGCTCATGGCGGTATACAACGGATGTTGGTTCTGATCCCGAGTTCCCAGAGGTCTCGGCGCGAGATGCCGGTGCGCTTCGTGAACTCAAGGCGCTCGGCAAGCTGGACGTCTGATTGAATTCAAAGGATTTGCCCTCGGTGTCACTTATGCCGGGGGCGTTTTGAGCGGAAACGGGGTTGCAAACCTCGCTTCAGACATGGTGAAATAGCGGTTAACATCGGATTGCCGCATGGGGTGCACTCATGTACAAGGCATTCCTCAGATAATTTCAATATCTGCCTTGGAGTTGCCGGTTTCTTCAGTCAGGGCTTGCGAGAGCAAATTTTGGTGAAGATAAAATCGACAAGCGTAAAAGAAGTGGCGCTAATGAAGATTGAAGGACGAGTTCTGGTACTTATCACAGCGATAGCGGGCGTTTCGCTGTCTGGCTGTGTTTCTTCGCCGACCTATGGAACTGACAAGACCGCAGGGGCCCAGCTCTTTGACGACGTGTCGAATATGGCGAGCTTCGGACAGGGCAAGAACAAGAAAGAACGGATCGATTACAAGCCGCGTCCCGATCTGGTTCGGCCTGCTCCGGGTGATAAGGGCCAGTTGCCAGCTCCTCAGCAAAGCGTCGCCAGTGCCAACGATCCAAATTGGCCAGAATCACCGGAACAGCGCCGTAAACGTTTGCGTGACGAGATTACTGCGAACCGCGACGATCCGAACTTTGTGTCGCCGGTCGTGCAGGACGGCCCGGTAGCATCCAACATTCAGGCAGCCTTGCCGCGTGGTAATAGCCGCCGTGAAGACTATGAATCCCGTACACCGACATTCGACCCGGCAAAGGTTGCAGCTTACAAGGCAGCTCGCGAGCAACAAACTCAAGGCTCCTCAACGACACGTCGCTATTTGAGTGAGCCACCTCTTACTTATCGTGAACCAGCATCAACCGCAGCAGTCGGCGAGTTGGGTACGGACGAGGCGCAAAAGGAACGTGAGCGCAAGAAAGCCGCAGGGAAATCCAAAGGTTGGCGTGATTATCTGCCTTGGAACTAATCGTTCCTTGAGTATATCTTCTTGACAATAAGCCGCGAAGCCGCGGTAAATAAAATTGCTGCGGCTTATTTTATTGGAAGAAACTGTCGTTTCTTTGGTTGCTATGCTCCTTCAAGAATAATTAAATTTTTTTAATGTTTGTGGTTCTGACGTATATTTGATTTCAATCAAAGATTTCTTTGATGCAGGTCGTACCATACCAACTTGAGATACAGGGTGCGATTTGATGAACAATACGAACACTATCTGGGACACGCCGTCAGGATATGGCCGGATCAGTAGAGCTCTTCACTGGCTGATGGCTTTTTTGTTTCTTTGGCAGTTTCTGTCCGCAATCTTGCGCGTCGTAGCTAAAGATACAACGATTTATAGTGTCTTCTGGTCGGCTCATCACCAGCTTGGCTTTGCGCTTCTGGTGTTGGTGCTATTGCGCGGAATATGGGGAGTGCTGAATTCGGGTCGACGTCCGCATAAGTCGGGCCATGTTGGCAAGTTGGCTGCCCTTGGGCATCTTGTTATCTATGGACTGATGTTCGCCGTTCCGGTCTTGGCTTTGCTGCGTACCTATGGCAGCGGGCGAGCCTTCTCGTTCCTTGGCATTCGGATTTTTGAGCAGACCGGTGTGCAAAATGCCATGCTGACCGCTCCTGGTAACGCATTGCACGGCTTATTGGGATGGGCTTTGCTCGCAGTCGTTGCGGGACATGTTCTGATGGCTCTTATTCATCATTTTGTGCTGCGAGATAATACCTTGCACTTTATGGCAGTAGGGAAAAAGTCTGGTACCTAAAGTCAATGTGCAGCGCATAATGGGGTATAAGGTGTCCATTTTTTATGGCCTGTAATTATTAAGCGTAAAAATTGTAATTGATGTTCTATCGAAATAAGCGTTTAATTTTATCTGTAAGTTGAAATTAAAAGGATATTTGTGATGAAGAACATTTTTAGTTATATTGTTATTTCTTCCGCTATTTTCACAACTATTCCAGCAATGGCTTGTGAACAACTTCCATTTGGAGCGGACATATGTAAAGCGGCTTGCAAAATCATCTACAAGGACGGGATTCCGGAAAAGATTTGCGAGATGGCGGCGCAGCCGCCTCACAGCGGAAATTGATGAATAATATTATTATTGATCTTGGCAGTCGACTCATGAGTTGATTGCCAAGATCAGTTGTCATTTTAAGTTTATCTGAGTTAAGTGCGTTTGTTTCTAAAAAAATCTCTTAGTATCCTGCTGACATCACCTTCCGAAAACCCTGTGTAAACATCCGGAATGTGATGGCAGGTAGGCTGCGTATAAAAGCGCGACCCGTGCTCCACGCCCCCTCCTTTCGGGTCGGAGGCGCCATAATAGAGACGACGGATACGGGCAAAAGAAATGGCCGCTGCGCACATCGCGCATGGTTCCAGCGTCACATAAAGATCGCAGTTGATCAGGCGCTCGGATTGTAGAACTCGTCCAGCATCGCGAATTGCAAGCACTTCAGCATGTGCGGTTACATCATTGAGTTCACGTGTGCGGTTGCCCGCCCGCGCGATGATTGTACCCTGATGCACGATGGCTGCGCCAATCGGAACTTCGCCGCGGATACCCGCAGCCCGTGCTTCTTCAAGTGCGATCTCCATGGGAATAGCCACATTTTGGCTCAGGGCTTCGGCACTCTTTTTCACGCCTGTTCCATTTCATGCACTCTTTCGGAAATTTCGCTCGCAAGCCATGGAACGATTTGTTACTGCATATTTCTCGAAATCGAAACCGATTTGCGAACGGATTTATACGGCGTTCCTGTTTCCGGCTGTCCCTTGCCTGTCATTAAAGGTGTAAGGTGACACGGCAGCGCTGCTGAAAGGCCAATACCAGATGACTACAGATGACGACAACAAGGACGGCAAGCGTCCCTATGGCCGAGGAGGGCGCTCCGATCGTCCCGGCCGGACAGATCGCGATAAAGACCGGGATAGCCGTCCGCGCCGCGATGATGGTGGGCGTGACAAGCCACGAAAATTCGGACCGCGCAGCACTGAAGCGCCTGAGGATACGAGTGAGCGTATTGCCAAGCGTCTGGCGCGGGCAGGCATAGCTTCACGTCGTGAAGCTGAGACGATGATTGCTGCTGGCCGTATTGCTGTGAACGGCAAGGTACTGGAAAGCCCGGCTGTCAATGTCAAGCGTACTGACATTATCACGGTCGACGGCAAGCCGTTGAAGCAAACCGAGCGTACCCGTCTCTGGCTGTACCATAAGCCAGCAGGCTTGGTGACAACAAATCGCGATCCCGAAGGCCGCCCAACGGTTTTTGAGGCATTGCCAGCGGAAATGCCGCGCGTGCTATCGGTCGGTCGGCTCGATATCAATACCGAAGGGCTTCTTCTTCTGACCAATGATGGCGGGTTGTCACGTGTTCTGGAGCTGCCGTCCACCGGATGGTTGCGCCGTTATCGTGTGCGCGCTCATGGCAAGGTGACCCAGCCGCAACTGGATGAGCTGAAGAACGGCATAGCGGTTGATGGCGTGTTCTACGGCAGCATTGAAGCCGAACTTGAACGCGTACAGGGGGCTAACGTCTGGATTTCCATCGGGTTGCGTGAAGGCAAGAACCGCGAAGTGAAGAACATTCTCGGCGCGCTGGGCCTTACGGTTGGGCGGCTTATTCGTGTTTCGTTCGGCCCGTTCCAGCTTGGCGATCTTGAAGAAGGCGCCGTCCGCGAAATCAAGGGACGTACCCTGCGGGATCAGTTGGGTGACAAGCTGATCGAGGAATCGGGCGCAGATTTTGATGCCCCCGTTCTCAACGAGTTTTCGAACGCTGCTGTGCAGGGCCGCACTCGCCGCGAGATGGAAGAAGGTCAGCCGGAGCAGGAGGGCGAAACCCGTCGGGCACCGCGTGAGCGGGAATGGATTTCGAGCCGCCCCGAACGTCGTCGCGGACGGGAAGAAAAGACAGAGAAGGTCGAGCCACGCCGTAGAGGGAACGCCAATGTCTGGATGGCTCCCGGTGCGCGACCCAAGGGCGAAAAGGCCGCTGCAAAGCCCCCTCGTGTAGAGCACCAGGTTCCGCATCGTTCGGCAAAATTCAGTGGCGACCTGCAAATGCGGCCGCGCCGGGCTGGCGAAGAGGAGCAGGGCCGCGACCGCGAAGACGGTGGCGAACGCCGCTACAACAAGCGTCCGGAAGGCCGTTTTGACAGGGATTCCCGTCCACAACGTCCGCGCCCGGAAGGAAATCGTTCGGAAGAAGGACGTCCAGAGCGCCGTGAGCCGCGTGAGGATGGACGCAAAGAACGTCGTCCCGGCAAGCGCGAGCGTGCGGAATTGCGCGACACGGAAGGGCGGTCTGCAGAGCACGGTAAAGGTGGCTTTGAGGGTCGCAAGACGGGTAAGCCGGGCGGGCCGCGTGGAGAAGGCCGTTTTGGTGCGTCCGACCGTGATACGCGTTCAGGCCCGCGCAGCAGCAGCGGACCGGGCAATAAGACTCGTCGTTTTGATGATCGCCCGAACGATGGGCCGCGTCGGGGACCGGGAAACAAGCCGGGCGATAAACCAGGTGGAAAGCCGGGAGGCGGCAAGTCAGGCGGTGGCAGAACTGGAGGCGGCGGTGCGGATCGTCGGCGGTAAGTTCCGCGGGCGAGCGCTCGTAACACCTTTGACCAACGCCATTCGTCCCACAACCGACCGCACTCGCGAGAGCCTGTTCAATATTCTCGCACATAATTTTCCCGATAAGGTGGAGGGCGCGCGCGTCCTCGACCTGTTCGCGGGAACTGGGGCGCTCGGTTTGGAGGCTTTGTCGCGCGGCGCGCGCTATACGACCTTCGTGGAAGAATCTGCAGAAGGACGGGGATTGTTGCGCCAGAATATCGAGGCTTTCAGTCTTCAGGGGCATACCAAGATTTTACGGCGTGACGCTTGCCAGCTAGGTATTGTGGGAACGATGGAGCCGTTTGATCTGGTTTTTGCTGACCCGCCTTATGGACGGCGCATGGGGGAAAAGGCTTTTTTATCAGCACTTGAAGGCGGCTGGCTTAATCCTGACGCACTTTTGGTGCTTGAAGAAGATGCGGAGGCGGTGCTCGAACTCGACGAACGATTCGTTGTGTTGGAAGAGCGCAACTACGGGGGCACGATTATTCGGCTGATCCAGTTGAAAGCCGCCGGTTGAATTAGCGGACGATTTCGTTCGCATAAAATATAACATGTCGCCCGGAACAACCTGGCGGAAATGAAACCGATTGGAGATGTCGCTTGGTGAATAACCCCTCACTCCGGCGTTTGCTGTTGTCTACAGCCTTGGGTTTCGTGCTGGCTTTACCACTGGCAAGCGGCGCAGTCCGGGCAGAAAGCCAACCAGCCGCTGCCACTGAACCGCAGCCAGCGCCTGCTTCACCACAAGCTGTTGAACAAGCTGCGCTTCCAGAAATTATCCAGTCGGATGGAGTCAGTCACTTCTCATTGCCAAATGGTTTGGAAGTGGTCGTTATTCCCGATCATCGTGCTCCGGTCGTGACCCAGATGATTTGGTACCATGTGGGATCGGCCGATGAGGCGCCCGGCGTTTCGGGCATTGCGCATTTCCTCGAACATCTGATGTTCAAGGGAACGAAGAACCATCCAGCTGGTGAGTTTTCGGCGAAAGTTGCCTCAATCGGCGGGCAGGAAAACGCCTTCACATCTTATGATTATACGGCTTATTTCCAGCGTGTATCTCCAGAAGCTCTGGAAATGGTGATGCAGTTTGAGTCGGACCGGATGGAAAATCTGGTGCTCAATGAGGAAGCCGTGAAAACCGAACGGGACGTCATTCTGGAAGAGCGCCGCATGCGGGTGGATTCCAATCCGGCGTCGATGCTGATGGAAAATACCGACGCTGTCCTTTTCTATAATCATCCTTATCGCAAGCCTGTTATTGGCTGGCAGCAGGAAATGGAAAAGCTAAGCCTCAAGAACGCCATCGACTTTTATCAGCAATACTACACACCGAATAATGCGACGCTCGTTATAGCCGGAGACGTTTCGCCGGAACGCGTGCGTGATCTGACCTTGAAAACATGGGCAAATGTGCCGAAACGCGCTGAAGTTCTGCCGCGTGACCGCCCGCAGGAACCCGCGAAGCATGCCGCCCGCGTCGTGACACTGCACGATGAACGTGTAAGCACGCCTTCCTTCCGTGTGTCCTGGCTCGTACCATCCTATGCGAATGAAAAACGGTTTCCGAATGTGAAGCCGGGAGATGCTCCCGCTCTTGATCTGCTGAGCGAAATTCTCGGCGGTTCGCTGCGTTCACGCCTTTATCAGGAATTGATCGTCAAACAGGGTATAGCTGCTAATACGGGCGCGAGCTATGGCGGTGATGCGCTCGATGACGGTACGTTTTCCGTCTACGGCGCACCGCGCAATGGCGCAACGCTTGGTGATGTCGAAAAGGCCGTTGATGCCGAAGTTGCGCGGATCATCAAGGATGGCGTCAGCCAGACCGAGCTAGATCAAGCTCGCAATCGTTTCCTGAAAGCGATTATCTTTGCGCGTGACAGCCAGACAGGTATGTCCCGGATTTATGGCTCGTCGCTGTCTGTTGGACAGACGATTGACGATATCCAGAAATGGCCGGAGGTCATCAAGGGTGTCACTGTCGACCAAATCAAGGATGTCGCGACACGCTATCTTGTCAAAGACCAGTCGGTAACCAGTTACTTGCTTCCACCAGACGCCGAGCCGGAAAGCGCTCGCGAGAACCCGGCTGCGTCAGCAGAAGGCGCCGATGGCAATGGTGCTGGAGGAGCGATCCAGTGAAGAACATTCTGATGCTGAACTTCAAACGTGTTTTCGGCTTTCGCTATGCAGGGTCCGCTGTGGGTATTCTCGCGTCATCCATGACATTGTTGATCGTGTGCGCCTTGCCGGCGCGCGCAATCGAAATTCAGGAAGTTGTTTCGCCAAAGGGTATTCATGCCTGGCTGGTGGAAGACGATTCGGTCCCGCTTATTTCTATGCGGTTCTCCTTCAAGGGTGGTACATCACAGGACCCTTCGGGCAAGGAAGGGCTGGCTAACCTGATGACCGGGCTATTCGACGAGGGTGCTGGCGACCTGAAATCGGATGCGTTTCAGGAAAAGATCGACAATCTGGGTGCGGAAATGAGCTTTTCCGCTACGCAGGATTCTGTTTCGGGCGGCATTCGCATGCTCGCGGAAAATCGCGACGCAGTGACAAGTTTACTCGCTCTTGCCGTCAACAAGCCTCGCTTCGATCAGGATGCAATCGATCGTATTCGACAGCAGGTGGTTGCAAGTATCGAATCCTCTCAACGCAACCCTTCGACGATTGCGTCGCGTAAGTTCGCCGAAGTTCTTTATGGCAGCCACCCCTATGCTCGTCCCGATGACGGCACAGTGAAGTCGCTGCAGTCGATCACGCGTGATGATCTGGTGAACTTTCATCGCAAGAATTTTGCACGTGACCGTCTGACCATTGGCGTGGTGGGTTCCATCAATGCGAAGGATCTTGGTGTATTGCTGGACAAGGTGTTCGGTGATCTGCCTGCTATGGCCGAACTGGTTCCCGTACCGGATGCCAAACTGGCGCTCGGCACGACGACCAGCCTCAATTTCGATATGCCGCAGACCTCGATCAGTTTCGTCTATCCGGCTATTCCACGCAAAGATCCCGAATTCTTTGCAGCCTACCTGATGAATCATATTCTGGGTGGTGGCTTTACTTCGCGGCTCTATGCCGAGGTGCGCGAAAAGCGTGGTCTTGCCTATTCGGTGTCGTCATCCATGGTCATGCGTGATCATGTTTCGGCGCTTATGATTTCGACCGCAACCCGTCCAGATAAAGCACAGGAATCCCTGAAGATTATTCGTGAGCAGGTTGCAGCTATGGCTGCCGACGGACCGACTGAAGAGGAACTTGCTGCCGCCAAAAGCTTCCTCAAAGGGTCTTATGCCGTCAACAATCTGGACTCGTCTGCAGCAATCGCAGAGACTCTCGTCAGCTTGCAGGAAGCAGAACTTCCGCGTGATTACATAGACAAGCGCTCGGAGTTGATCGATGCTGTGACGCTGGATCAGGTCAAGGCTATAGCAAAGAAGCTACTTGAAGCAGAACCGGCTATTCTGATCTTCGGTCCAGCTCAAAGCTAAAAGGTACCACATTGGAAAAGGCAGTGCCGTCATCTCCCCGAATTGCCGTCGCTTTCGGCGGAGGCGGGGCGCGCGGCATTGCTCATATCCACATCGTCGAGGTGCTTGATGAACTTGGTATCAAGCCGGTTGCAATTGCAGGCTCTTCGATAGGCTCGATCGTCGGCGCGGGGATGGCCAGCGGCATGACCGGCAAGGAAATTCACGAATATATGGCGGCGATCTTCAATCGCCGCTCCGAAGTGGCAAAGCGGATGTGGCAAACTCGTCCGGCTCACTGGGCAGAGTTGTTGAAGGGGGGGCTGCGCGTCAGCCAGTTCAATATCGAAAAGGTGCTGGACGTCTTTTTGCCTGCCGGCTTACCAGCCAATGTGGAAGAGTTGAAAATCCCGATGAGCATTACGGCGGCGGATTTCCATGCTGCTCGGGAAATTCATATTTGCGATGGCGATCTACATTCTGCCATCGCGGCATCCTGTGCCATACCGCCAGTGTTCGCTCCGGTGCGCAGAAATGGCCGCATACTGGTCGATGGTGGTTTGTTCAATCCAGTGCCCTTTGACTTGCTGTTCGACGAGGCCGATATTGTCATAGGCATCGATGTTGTCGGTACCCCGGTCGGACCAGACGACTACATGCCAACGACGTTTGAGGCGGTGATCGGCGCGAACCAGCTGACGATGTGCTCCATCATCGAAAACAAATTTCGCATTCGCCCTCCGCACATTTTCATTCGCCCTGATGTCGAGCGGATTGGGCTTCTCGATTTCCTGAAGTTCGAGCAAATCCTGTCACAAAGCGCCAGCGTTCGCGACGAATTGAAACGCGCTATAGAACTGGCAGTTGAGGGAAAAGTGATGCCGTTAAATTCAACTCTTGCGACCTGAATTTAACGGCTTCCCGTACGTTTTCTATTCCGCCGGAACCGGTGATCCGACTGTGCCGGTAGATGACGAGGCGGACACTATATCATCCGCACCTTTGTCGATGCGTTGACCTTCACGGGTGGGTTTGACCAGAGGTTCTGGTGTGACCGGCTTGTTGAAGAGCAGATGGCGGCCGGCCATGATTCCTTCCGAAGCCTGCACGTGGAGGCGATCTTCGTCGCGCTGGCGAACATCTTCACGAATTTCGTAGGCTTGGGTTTCGGCTATGCCGAGCCCTTCGAGCGTCCGTTGGCCAAACAGCAAACCGGATTCGAACGTTTCGCGCAATTCATACTCGACACCCTGAGCGCGCAATTGCAATGTATGTTCGCGATCATATGAACGAACAAACAAACGAACGTCCGGATACTCCGATTGTATGAGATTGACGATGTGGTTGGTCGTTTCCTTTTTGTGGGTACAGACGGCGACAATCTTTGCTTTTCGAATTCCCGCGGCTTCCAGGACGTCCTTGCGGGTACCGTCACCGAAGTAAATGCGGAAGCCAAATTTTCCCGCTGCACGGACACGATTGGGCGAACTGTCAATCACGGTTACGTCGATACCGCCTGCAAGAAGGATCTGCGATGCAATTTGCCCGTATCGTGAAAAGCCGATCATCAAGACGTCAGAACCTGCGCCTTCATAGTTCTCTTCAATGACGTCGACAGTCTTATCCTTGATAAGCAGCTTCGACCCTATCGCGACAGAAAGCGGCGTTAGAGCCATGGATACGGTGACGGCCGCGACGAGCTCTGAACCAAGAGCGCTTGAGATGATGGCTGCAGCCGAGGCTGCCGAGAACAGAACGAAAGCAAATTCACCGCCCTGCGGCAGAAGAAAAGCGATTCGCACTGCATCGTTATGGCTGGACCTGAAGATGCGGCACAGCAGATAAATGATGGCGATCTTGGTGACCATGAAGATGGGCACTGCAAGAAGGATAATCTTCCAGTATTGCAGGATCACCGTGAGGTTTAGCGACAAGCCGACCGCAACAAAGAACAATCCAAGGAAAATACCGCGAAAAGGTTCGATGTCCGCTTCCAGTTCATGTCGATAGGACGATTCTGCAAGCAGAACGCCTGCAATGAATGCGCCCATGGCCATCGAAAGGCCTGCAGCCTGAAGCAGACTGGCTGATCCGAGCACTACGAAGAGCGCTGCGGCGATCATTACTTCGCGAGCGCCGGTGTTGGCGATAATGCGAAACATCGGATTGATGAGATAGCGCCCTGCAATCACCAGTGCCGCAATAGCTGCAATAGCTGTGGCGAGATGAAAGCCAGCGCTCGCCTGTGATGGCTCGTTTGGTGAGAGCGCCGGAATAATTGCAAGAATTGGTACAATGGCGAGGTCCTGGAACAGCAGAATCGAAAAGGCACGCTGGCCATGCTTCTGGTTCGTTTCGGCCCGGTCCTCCAAAACTTGCATCGCAAATGCCGTAGACGAAAGCGCGAGGCCGAAACCGATGATGATCCCTGCTTCAGGGCTGAGGCCCGCAAAGTAGATGCCAAGGGCTGTCAAAGCTGCTCCACAAAGCAGAACCTGGGCGGTGCCAAGACCGAAGATCGATTGGCGCAATGCCCAAAGTCTTGAGGGTTTCAGCTCCAGCCCGATAATGAAGAGAAGAAAGACAACCCCGAGCTCGGAGAAGTGCAGAAAATCTTCTCCGTCTGCAATCAGGCGAGCCACAGGTCCAATCGTGATGCCTGCCGCAAGATAGCCGAGGACTGTACCAAGCCCTAATCGCTTGAACAGCGGCGCAGCGATAATCGCTCCGCCCAAAATCATCAGACACTGTAGGTAGAGACTTCCGCCAGTTGCAACCATGCCAAGCTCTTGGAATTTGGAGAAATGTAGGAGGGCTTGCCTTGAAGCCCTTGGATTTCAGCAATATAGAAACAAGATATGGCTGTAATCAGCCCAATGTCGAACAATTTGACGATATTTTTTAGCAAGTCCCGGTTTCGAATCCGCTGCAAATTGTAGTTCGAGGTTGAGCCGCGATGAACTTGGGAAACTCGGATTATATAATGATTTCAGATAATTCGGCAGAGAAAATTGTTGATCGAGCAGCCGCTCTCGTGGCGGCAGCCAAACGTGCCGGTGCCGATCAGGCTGACGCAGTCGTGATGCGCGCGCGGTCTGTAAGCGTGTCGGTGAGGCTGGGCAAGGTTGAGGGAACCGAATCGTCGGAAAGTGACGATTTTGCTTTGCGCGTTTTTGTGGGTGGTCGCATTGCGAGTGTTTCGGCCAATGCGAGCGCCGATCCAGGCCGCCTTGCTGAGCGGGCGGTCGCCATGGCGCGTGTTGCGCCGGAAGACCCTTATGAACAACTGGCCGATCCATCGCTGCTTGTGGTTTCGCCTCGTGATCTTGATCTCTACGATTCAACGGAAATTGATTCCGAACGTCTGACAAAGGATGCGCTTGTGGCGGAAGCTGCGGCGCTTGCCGTTAAAGGTGTGACAAATTCGGGTGGTGCTGGCGCTTCATGCAGTCTGGGTGGTCTGGTGCTGGTCACGTCCACCGGGTTTTCAGGCCAATATGCTGCCACACGCTTTGGACGATCGGTCTCGGCGATTGCAGGCGAGGGCACGAAAATGGAGCGCGACTACGATTTTAGTTCGCGACTGCATTTTTCCGATCTGGATACACCTGATGATATCGGACGTCGCGCTGGTGAACGGGCTGTGCGAAGGCTGGGTGCGCGTCAGGCAAAGACGGGGCCGGTTACTGTTGTCTTTGATCCTCGCCTTGCGCGCGGTATTGCGGGACATCTTGCAAGCGCTATTAACGGCGCTTCGGTTGCGCGCAAGACGAGCTTTCTTCGCGACAGTCTCGGTAAGCAGATTCTCAAACAGGGTATAAACGTTACCGACAATCCGCTGCGTGTGCGTGGTTCTTCTTCGCGTCCGTTCGACGGCGAAGGGATTGAGGGGCAGCCGTTGACAATGGTTGAGGACGGCGTTCTCAATTATTGGCTGCTTTCCGGTTCGAGCGCTCGCGAGTTGGGTCTGCGAGGCAATGGTCGTGGTGTTCGTTCAGGCTCCGGCGTTTCGCCTGCGTCAACCAATTTTGCCATCGAACCCGGTTCGCAGTCGCCGGAGGAATTGATCCGGGCAATAGGCACAGGTTTTTATGTGACGGAAGTGTTCGGGCAGGGTGTTGACATGATTACTGGCCAGTATAGCCGCGGCGCGTCCGGATTCTGGATCGAAAATGGCGAACTCGCCTATCCTGTCAGCGAAGTGACAATCGCTTCGAACCTCAAGGACATGTTCCTCAATATGACACCAGCGTCCGATATCGACCGAAATTTCGGGATGACGGCGCCGACACTCGTAATCGAAGGCATGACCCTTGCCGGAAACTGACAAACAAAACGACGTTTCCGGGGAGCTGGCGCTTCTGCGTGATGCTGCGCGCGAAGCCGGACGTATCGCAATGCGCTACTTCGGTCGTTCTCCGGAAGTCTGGCTGAAGGATGGTTCATCGCCCGTCAGTGAAGGCGACCTGGCTGTCGACCGCTATCTGAAGGATGTCCTTTTGAAAGCGCGGCCGGATTATGGCTGGATATCGGAGGAGACCGTCGATGAACGAGCGGCTCAAAAACGCAGTCGCGCCTTCGTCGTCGATCCGATCGACGGCACCCGCGCTTATATCGCTGGACAGGATCAATGGTGTGTTAGCATAGCCATTGTTGAAAATGGCCGCCCTTTGGCTGGCGTTCTGGAATGTCCGGCACGTAACGAACTCATAGAAGCAGGGAAAGGCGTCGGCGCTTCGCAAAATGGTGTGGCTATTCGTGTCAGATTGCCATCGCCCGGCGAACAGGTGACAATTGCATCAGCCCGCAACATGGTAACGGCTTTGCCGGAAAGCTGGCGAGATCGTGCAAAGATTCATCCCTATGTTCCCTCTCTCGCCTACCGTATAGCTATGGTTGCACGTGGAGATATCGCAGGCACCTTCATTCGGCCAAATTCGCATGATTGGGATTTGGCCGCAGCTGATCTGATACTGAGTGAGTCGGGCGGGGCAATCCTGACAAGTGATGCCTTGCCGATCGCATATGGTGGTCCGACGTTGAGCCATGGCGCTCTCGTTGCCGCCAGCGGGGACCTTCTGCAAGAAATGTTGAGTGTTGTCGCGGACTGACCCTTGGGTTAATCATGCCGCGAACCAAATTTGTTCAGGGATAATTGTCATGAGCGTCGAAGGCGACAAAAAGCAGCTTCTTCATCTGGTGTTCGGCGGCGAGCTGAAAAAGCTCGGTACTGTTGAGTTCCGCGATCTTGAAAACGTCGATATCGTTGGCATCTACCCGGATTACGAATCGGCCAAGACTGCATGGAAGTCGAAGGCCCAGCAAACCGTTGACAATGCTCATATGCGCTATTTCATCGTGCACCTGCATCGGTTGCTCGATCCAGAAGGCGTAACGTTGAAGGCGGATTGAGCAGTTTGCCTGCTCCCGGTCATTATCGGATGCAAAGCGGAGATAGTCCGGGTCAGACCACCGGGCATAAGAAGCAAGGGTTCGCGAAACGCCTTTGGCGACGTATTCGCGGACCACTGGCGCAATCCGCCGTGGTTAAGGCCATGCTGGTCTGGCTGATCACCAGCTACTTCAAGTTCGTCTACATCACCAATTCACGCCTGAAAGAGTCGGCTGATCCGCAAGCGCTGGTTGGCAAGGACGATCCTTTCATCGTGACTTTCTGGCACGGACAACATCTCATGGGGCCGTTCATCTGTCCCAAGGGAATTGAGCTGGTGGCCATGTTTTCGAAAAGTGCTGATGCGGAGTTGAACGCTCGTGTTGCAGAAAAACTCGGATTGTTGACGGTACGTGGTTCTGGAGGACGTGGTTCTCGTTCCAAGCCTGAGAAAGGTGGAGCACGCGCGCTCCTGACGTTGAAGAATGCTCTAAAAAAAGGCCAGTCGGCGTCAATAATTGCAGACATTGCTCACGGCAAAGCGCGTGAAGCGGGAGACGGCATCATTTTATTGGCGAAATTGTCCGGTCGTCCGATAATACCGGTTGCTTATGCTTTCTCGCGGAACCATGTTTTGGAAAAGTCCTGGGACAAGACGGCGATTCCGCTGCCCTTTGGGCGCTCGATTATCGTGCGCGGCGACAATGTATGGGTCGACGCGGATGCCGATGAAACGCAATTGGAAGAAAAACGCATGGAGCTAACGCGCCAACTCAACGACGCGACCGTCAAGGCCTATGCTGCGTTGGAGAAAGCGAAATGAGCGAACGCTGGGCGCGCAATATGTTGTCTGCCTACCGTGCACTCGGCTCCGCGGCCTATCCTTTTATAGGGCCTTACATCGCCTATCGTGCGTCGCGCGGTAAAGAAGAGCGCATGCGTCGCGGCGAACGCTACGGCAAATCCGCCATCGCGCGTCCGCAAGGACCGGTTATCTGGGCTCATGCGGCAAGCGTTGGTGAAACCGTCGCGATTACGCCATTGATTGAGCGGATTGCCGCAACGGGTATTCATATCGTGCTGACGACAGGTACCGTGACGTCGGCAAAAGTTGTAGCGGATCAGTTGGGTAGCAAGGTTATCCATCAGTATGCGCCTCTGGATTTGCAACCAGCGGTCAACAAGTTTCTCAACCATTGGAAACCTGATCTTGCCATTGGTTGTGAGTCCGAAGTCTGGCCTGCAACGGTACTTTCGCTTGGCAGTCGCCATACGCCGCAGGTTCTGGTCAATGGGCGCATGTCTGACCGCTCCTTCGCTGCCTGGCAGAAGAGACCGGCACTGGCCGAAGCACTCTTTGAAAATTTCGCCTATGTGGTTGCACAGTCGGAACTTGATGCAGATCGCTTTCGGACGCTGGGGGCACGACCGGTCAGTGTTTCAGGGAATCTCAAGGTCGATACGAATCCTCCGCCGGCCGATCCACAGGCTCTGGCCGCGTTGCAACGCCAGATTGGTGGACGGCGGACATGGGCCGCAATTTCTACCCATGACGGTGAAGAAGCGATCACAGCGGAAGTTCATCAGATGCTGAAAGTGCGCTATCCTCATCTCATTACGATTATTGTTCCGCGTCATCCGGATCGCGCTCCGGCCATTGAGGCTATGCTGGTTGAAAAGGGGCTCAAGATTGCGCGTCGCAGCGCCAATGAGCCGATTGAAGCCGATACCGATATCCTGCTGGGAGACACCATCGGAGAGATGGGGCTTTATCTCCAACTGACCGAAATAGCATTTATTGGCAATTCGCTGACCAAGGAAGGCGGACACAACCCGCTGGAACCGGCGATGATGGGGACTGCCGTGCTAACCGGGCGGAATGTCCAGAATTTCCGTGAGTCCTTCCAGCGTCTCATCAAGAATGGTGGCGCGCGCATTGTGAAGGATCGCAATATGCTCGCGGGAGCGATCAATTTCCTGTTCAACAATCCTCAGCATCTGCGTGCCATGATCAATGCAGGAGTGAGCACGGTCAGGGATATGCGCGGTGCACTGGATCGTACACTTGTTGCACTCGAGCCGTTTATCCAGCCTTTGATCCTGCAGGCACAGTTACCTGGCAATCGCAATGAGGCTGCCTATCAGACGGGCGGTCACTGAGCATGGTGAGTGAAGCGCCGCCTTTCTGGTGGGAAAAACCTGATTGGCGCGCTTTGTCTTTGGCGCCTGCTGCTTGGCTCTACGGAGTGGTGGCAGGGCGTCGGCTTTTGAAAGCGGAACCACCAAAAATTTCTCTGCCGGTCCTTTGCGTGGGCAATTTCACCGTAGGTGGAGCGGGAAAAACGCCGACTGCTATTGCTTTTGCTTCTGGCGCAAAGGCACGAGGTCTAAACCCCGGCATCGTGTCACGTGGCTATGGCGGCGCTTACAAGGGACTGCACGTTGTTGATCCCGCGCATGACAGTGCGCGTTATGTCGGCGATGAGCCACTCCTGCTGGCACGACATGCCTCGGTGGCTCTTTGTCCTGATCGGCTAAAGGCGGCTCGCCATTTACAGACGCTCGGTTGCGATTTCATCATCATGGATGATGGTTTCCAGAGCGCGCGGCTTTTTGCCGATTTTTCGCTGCTGGTTGTTGATGCCGCGCGTGGTATTGGCAATGGAAAGGTCATACCGGCAGGCCCACTGCGTGCTCCGCTGACAGACCAGATGCGTAAAACCGACGCTTTGCTGCGTATTGGCAAAGGCGATGGTGCTGATTTCGCTATCCGTCAGGCAGCACGGGCTGGTCGGCCGATATATGAAGCGCATCTTGAGCCGTCATCGACCGCTTCGGTAGCGGGCAATCGATGGCTCGCATTTGCGGGTATAGGCAATCCAGAAAAATTCTATGCAAGTGTTACACAGGCAGGCGGTGAGATTGTGGAGACGCACTCATTCCCCGATCATCATAGTTTTGATGCGGATGATATTCGCACTCTGATGGACGCAGCCCGCCGTCAGGGATTGGGATTGATTACCACGGCGAAAGATCAGGTACGCTTGGCCACGATGATTGGCGTTCCTACCGGCTTTCTGGCAAAACTCGCTGTCCTCGATGTCGATCTCAAATTTGACCGCAACGACGGGCTTGACCGCATACTGGATACAGTCATCGAACGTTTCAAAAGCCGTGTTGCGAGCTAATTTTAAGCCTTCTTACGGCTACGCAGTTCAGGATTGACTTCCAACTCACGTTCAAAAGAAATCAGGCCGGTTGCGTAGGGTTCCTGCCGCGCAACGCTCCAATATTTGAGTTCGTCGAGTGGGATATGGGCGCCGGTCACTGCGCACGCGACATAGGCTCCGTGTCTGACGATCTCATAATCACCGTCAAGATAACGCAGAACAGCTTCGGAAGAGCGGGGCGATTCAAATTTATTCATGTGTCTAAAACCTTTGTGGTTGACTCTAGCAAGTGCCGCGCATTGCGTCCAGCAGTACCGGCATCTTGCTTGGTCGTAATTCTATCAACGCCTGCCAAAAAGCCGTTCGATATCTGTCAGTTTCAATTCGATGTAAGTCGGGCGACCGTGGTTACATGTGCCTGAACCGGGGGTGGCTTCCATTTCACGCAGAAGTGCATTCATTTCTTCAGGCTTCAACCGCCGTCCCGAGCGAACGGATCCATGACAGGCCATCGTTGCGGCCACATGGTTCAACATGGCCTTCAATCCTTCAGATGTATCGTGCTCCGCAATCTCATCCGAAAGATCGCGGATCAACTGCTGTACATTCATTTCTCCGAGCATTGCCGGCGTTTCCCGCACTGCAATGGCACCCGGCCCGAATTGCTCGATGCCGAGGCCAAAGCGTGAAAGCGTTTCTGCGTGGGTTGTCAGTCGCTCTGCATCTTCTTCCGGCAAATCCACGATTTCAGGAATAAGCAGCATTTGTCCCGGTATGGGGCGGGAATGCAGGGCATTTTTCAATGCCTCGTAAACAAGGCGCTCGTGAGCCGCATGCTGATCTACAATAACGAGGCTGTCTTCCGTCTGCGAAACAATATAATTCTCATGGATTTGTGCGCGGGCCGCACCAAGCGGCTTCTGCTGGAGTTCCACCGGCACTTCGTCAAGCGTCGCCCGCGTGTCCGCTGCAAAAACATTGACGGTGGCGAGTGTCGCCTGATCACTTTCCTGAAAGGAGGGTGCCACTCCCAAGTCCAGCGGCCGATGCACTGGATGCGCGGTCTGCGGTGACCATTCATTTCTCGGGGCTGAAGGCGCAGGGCGCCAGTTTCCAGATGAATAACCAGCCGAAGGAGGCCGTGATGTGGATGATGGCGTGGCTGGCTGGAATCCTTCTGCGCGGAACGCTTGCAGCATGGCATCGGCACCACTGGTTGCAGGCCGAATGCCCGACTGAGCCAGTGCCTGTTTGATTGCGCCAACAATCAGTCCACGTACAAGGCCCGGATCACGGAAACGTACGTCAGCCTTGGCCGGATGTACATTAACGTCCACCAGTGCAGGGTCCAGCGTCAGAAACAATACGGCAACCGGATGGCGATCACGTGCCATGACATCCGCATAAGCTCCGCGCAATGCCCCGAAAAGCTGTTTGTCACGCACCGGGCGCCCGTTCACATAAGCGAACTGATGCAGGGCATTGCCGCGATTATGGGAGGGTATGCCGACAAAACCGGCCAGACGCACACCGTCACGCTCGGCGTCGATGGCGAGCGCATTTTCGCCGAACTCTTTCCCGAGTATTTGGTTGATACGCTCGAGCGTTGCCTCTGCGCCGCTACCGGTTGCGGACAACTCCAGTGGTGTCCGGTCGGTGCCTGCAAGCGAAAAGCGGACATGCGGAAAGGCAATTGCAATGCGCTTTACGACATCGGTTATCGCTGAAGCTTCCGCGCGGTCCGTCTTCATGAATTTTAGACGGGCGGGGGTCGCGTAGAAAAGATCGCGGACCTCCGCAATTGTTCCGCGATTCAAAGCAGAGGGGCGAGGGCCGTCGAGATGCCCGCCTGAGACCGAAACTTCGAAACCGGAATCAGCGTCCTGCGGACGAGATTTGAGAGTCAGTTTTGCGACCGAGCCGATGGATGGCAGAGCCTCCCCACGAAATCCAAGCGCGCGAATGTCATGCACATCATCGGAAAGCTTGGAGGTGCAGTGGCGGGAAACTGCCAATGGAAGCTCATCGACAGGAATTCCCGAGCCGTTATCAGTCACGCGCAACAATGTCTTGCCGCCGCCACCTGTTACGACCTCAATGCGGGTCGCGCCAGCGTCGATTGCATTCTCGACAAGTTCTTTGATAACGCTGGCGGGGCGTTCGATGACTTCCCCCGCCGCGATCTGATTGATGATGGTTTCGCTTAAGTGTCGAATTGGCATGGCCGGACTATAGAAGGATTCGCTTCTGTAAAGAACATGCTTCTAAACCCCGTCCAGACCGCCTTTTGTGTATTCACGGGTGCTGCCGAATACACAATGTTGTCTGCAGATAATCGCCTTATTGCGAAGCATAATCCTTATGTGCTGGCAAATTCAAATCCTTAAGGCTGTCTGCATTGACAACTGCACGTGCCACGGCTTCTGCCATAACCGTCGCCGCAATCGCTCCAATCGCAGTTACATCGGCTTTCACGCTTTTTGCCTTGCCTGTGGAAAGTGCGAAGATCGTGTCGCCGTCCCACATCGTATGGATTGGGTTGATCGTGCGTGCAAAACCGTCATGCGCCATGCCCGCAATCTTTTTGAGCTGCGCCTTGTCGAACGAGACGTTGGTCGCTATTGCGCCGATCGTTGTGTTGGCGCCGCCTGACTTTACTACACCGTGGCCCTGCATGATGGCGGACATTGTATCACGGAAGCCCTTGCCGTCCTCTGTCCTTGCACCAGCCAGAATCTGGCGTGAGTTCGGCGCATAGACATCACCGACAGCGTTGACAGCAACGATTGCGCCGACAACGATTTCGGTGCCGGGCACCTTGTAACTGGCAGTGCCGAGTCCGCCCTTCATGGCGTAATCCATGCCAAACATTTTGCCGACAGTCGCGCCTGCACCAGCACCGATATTGCCTTCTCCAGAAGCCTCGGCCTTTGCGGCCTTGCATGCCAGATAGCCGGCTTCTTCATCGGGGCGCACGGAAAAATCTCCGACGCCGAGATCCATCAGGATTGCTGCCGGTACAATCGGAACGACGCCTTTGCCGATCTTGAAGCCGAGATTGTTTTCTTCGAGGTAACGCATGACACCGGTTGCAGCCGCCAGACCATAGGCACTACCGCCGGAAAGCAGGATGGCCTGAACCTGTTGCACATAATTGATCGGATCGAGCAGATCAGTTTCGCGCGTACCAGGGGCTGAACCGCGCACGTCGACACCCGCAGAAGCGCCGTCCTCGCATAGAAGGACGGTGCAGCCGGTCGGACGTTTTGTCAGTGTGTGGTGTCCCAGCTTGATTCCGGGTACATCGGTGATGCTTCCACCCATAAGTTTCAGCATATTCGCTCCTCCCTCAGTAGCTGCCGATGCGGCATTGACGACAAAGGGCATTGCCCCAAGTCCCGCAAGCGACTTGGTAAATGTTCTGCGATCCATGAACAGTTTTCTCCTCCATTTTTTGCTCTATTGAGAGAGCGTATTCTTTTCGCGTGCCCGGCGCTGGCGCAGAACGTCGGCCACATAGTCACGTGACAGGGCATGATAGAGGGGCTCGTGAGAAATCAGCCGCGCAGTGCCGTAGCCCAGCATTGATGCACACATGAGTGGAATGACATTGTTATGATTGCCGGTCATTTCCAGAATGATGACGAATGCCGTCATGGGCGCTTGCACGACACCGGCAAAATATCCCGCCATGCCAAGAACGGCAGCAAGGCTGGCGCTGGTTCCAAGAACAAGGCCGATTGTGCTGCCCAATCCTGCGCCGACCGATAAAGACGGCGCAAATATCCCGCCCGGTATTCCCGAAATCATGGAGAGGAGTCCGGCAAGAAACTTCGCGATAAAGTAGAGAGGCGGAAGAGCCAGCCCTTCGACAGCGCTCCGTGCCTGATCGTAGCCTGCACCGAAGGTCGATCCGCCGGATACAATGCCAATGATTGCGACGAGGAGGCCGCAAGTTCCTGCGAAAAGCACGGCATTGCGAAGTGGAGCTTTTTGAACACGACGTCGCACACGGCGTCCTAGTTCAAGCGCGAGCGCACTGAAGGCTGCCCCGAATGCTCCGCCGATTACACCGCAGGCAATAACCAGAACCCAATCCTTGCCAGTCGAAGCCGTAACGGTGGTCAGTCCGAAGTAATTATAATTTCCAACAAGACCAAGCGAGGCGAGACCCGCGAGAATGACAGCGGACAGCACAAGGCCGTTGGTTCGGGCTGCATAGGCACGCCCCATCTCCTCGATCGCGAAGACGACACCCGCCAGAGGTGTATTAAATGCTGCGGCGATACCTGCAGCAGATCCTGCAAGGATGAGGCCGCGTGCCTGCTCCATGCCGCCGAAACGCGCTGACTGCATCATAATGGATGCGCCAATCTGCACTGTCGGGCCCTCGCGTCCGATGGAAGCACCGCTAAAAAGCCCCCCGAGAGTGAGAATGATTTTCCCGATTGCGGTCTTGAGCGAAAGCAGAAGAGTTCGATCTTCGTGATCGTGCAAGTGGCGTGCAGCAATTGCTTGTGGAATGCCGCTTCCGCCTGAGTTCGGGAACCAGGAGAGGGCGATCCAGGAACAGACCATAAATCCCAGCGGTGTGATAAGCAGAGGAAGCCAAGCGCGCCAGCTGTTTCCACTTGTTAGTGTCTTGAACCAGTCCTGCGCAATGTCAGCGGCTTCTGCAAAGCCGACGCTGATCAGACCGATGGCTAATGCGCCGCACCAGAAGACCAGCCGTGGTTTCCAGACATGCGGCGACATCCACATGGCTTTTGACCGTCTGACAAGCGGAACACGTCTATAGGATTTTCTCACTTTGCCCCTGCAAATCTGCTGCTGCCCGTTTTTGACGTGCAGAGATTTATCACGCAAATCCTTATCGGTAACTGAAACTTGTCAGCGAAAGGCTTTCCATTTGGTCATAACCGTGTTACCAGCCGGTGCCAATTCAACCTAGCAAACCAGATGTGTCGCTGCTCCCGGACCTATTCCGGAGAGGCGGCTTTTCTCATTCGATAAAATCGGCAAAGGAATTGGCAATGGCTAAAATCGTGGAATCGCCCACTGGCGCTCTCGCTCTCACATTCGACGATGTACTGTTGCAGCCGGGCCATTCCGAAGTGATGCCGGGGCAGGTTGATCTGCGCACACGCATCGCGAAGGATATCGAGCTTAACCTTCCCCTTCTTTCTGCTGCCATGGATACAGTGACAGAATCTCGTCTGGCCATTGCGATGGCACAGGCTGGTGGCATTGGCGTCATTCACCGCAATCTGACGCCGGAACGTCAGGCCGAAGAAGTCCGCCAGGTCAAGAAGTTCGAATCGGGTATGGTCGTAAATCCGGTCACCATTGGGCCGGATGCCACACTTGCCGACGCTCAGGCATTGATGAAGGCACATGGAATTTCCGGTATTCCGGTCGTTGAGAATGCTACCAAGGGCCCAGGGCGTCTTGTCGGTATCCTGACCAATCGCGATGTCCGTTTCGCTTCTGATCCGAAGCAGAAAATCTACGAGCTGATGACCCGTGAGAACCTCATTACGGTTCGTGAGAATGTCAATCAGGACGAAGCAAAGCGTCTCTTGCATGCTCATCGCATTGAAAAGCTTCTCGTTGTCGACGATCAAGGACGTTGCGTCGGTCTCGTTACCGTCAAGGACATTGAAAAGTCGCAGCTCAATCCTAATGCAGCCAAGGATGCTCAGGGACGTCTGCGCGCTGCCGCTGCTACGAGCGTCGGCGAAGACGGTTATGAGCGCGCAGAACGTTTGATTGAAGCAGGTGTCGACCTTCTGGTCGTGGATACGGCGCACGGCCATTCGCAGCGTGTTCTCGATGCTGTGGCTCGTATCAAGAAAGCCTATCCGAACGTTGCTATCCTTGCAGGCAATGTGGCAACGACTGGCGGTACACAGGCACTGATTGATGCGGGTGCGGATGCGGTGAAGGTGGGTATCGGGCCGGGTTCAATCTGCACTACGCGTATCGTCGCCGGTGTTGGCGTTCCGCAGCTTTCGGCCATTATGTCAGCCGTTGAGGCAGCGCAGAAGCAGAATATCCCGGTGATCGCTGATGGAGGCATCAAGTTCTCTGGCGATTTCGCTAAGGCACTGGCTGCCGGAGCCGTTGCAGCGATGGCTGGTTCCTTGCTGGCCGGTACGGAAGAAAGCCCCGGCGAAGTCTATCTGCATCAGGGACGTTCATTCAAAGCCTATCGCGGGATGGGCTCGGTTGGTGCCATGGCGCGTGGCTCGGCTGATCGTTATTTCCAGGCGGAAGTGCGCGACGAGCTGAAGCTCGTGCCCGAGGGGATTGAAGGACAGGTCGCCTATAAGGGGCCGATTTCAGCAGTTCTTCATCAGCTTGCAGGCGGCTTGCGTGCTTCCATGGGGTATGTTGGCGCCAAGACCTTGGAAGAGTTCCGTGAAAAGGCAACGTTCGTGCGAATTTCCAATGCCGGTCTTCGGGAAAGCCATTCGCATGGCGTTGCTATCACCCGTGAAAGCCCCAACTATCCGGGTGGCATGTAAGGTCAGTTCCTGATGTATTTATAAAAGGCGGCTTAAAGCCGCCTTTTCATTTTGCGAGAGCTTCTAGTTCCTTTGGATCGATGAGAAGCCCATTGGCGCTTTCCACAATGCAGTCACCGAGCGCCTGAAAATCCTTCCGACGCATACTCTGGCGCCGCCAGAACAAGGCGATTTCCCGTTTCGGCTGGTCGCCTTCAAAAGGCACGATGCGCATATGATTGCTGCGTGCTTCCGCGCGCACCGCGATTTCGGGAATGAGAGTAAGACCCATGCCATGGCTCACCATTTGTAAAAGGGTGGTCATGCTGGTAGCGCCATATTTTACGAGCTGGCGTTGCGAAGGCAGCGAACAAACGGCCAAGGCTTGATCCCGCATACAATGCCCTTCTTCCAATAAGAGTAGGCGATCGAGAGCGACGTTGTCCTGCGTCATCGGTGAAGACAGAACCGTTTGATCATTGGTGGAGGTCGCTATCAGAAAGCGATCATCGAACAGTTTTCTCTGAGCAAGTCGTTCATCATCGATAGGAAGGGCGGCGACAATCGCGTCGATTTCACCCGCAAGCAGTTCATCAAGAAGTTTGGCGGTTATGCTTTCTCGCAATTGGAGGCGGAATGACGGATGCCGTTCGCGCAAAAGCGGGATGAGAACCGGGACCAAATAGGGTGCAACGGTCGGAATGATCCCCAGCCGCAACCGTGTCTGCAGCAATCCCCGGCTTTGCGCGGCAATTTCCTCAAGTGCATGGAGTTCACGCAGCACTGTCTTGATACCCGGATAAAGTTGCCTGCCGAGCTCCGTCATTATTACCTGTCGCTGAGAGCGCTCGAAGAGTGGTGCGCCTGCGACTGCCTCCATTTCCGCGATTTGAGCTGAAAGCGCGGGCTGGGAGACATGTGCCAATTGAGCAGCTTTGCGGAAATGCAGCGTGGTGGCAAGCGCTTCGAAATAGCGCATCTGACGTACTGTAAACATGATAGGAAAAACTTATCGAAAATAATCGGAAAAGCAATTGGAGATTATGATTGGAATAGGTCTAATCTGAGCCAGTTACCTAGCCAAGGCGTGACACGGACGAATTGTGCCATGCTTTTAGCAAGGCTAGATGTATTCCAATATCGGCTTTTCAGGAGGGAATTCTCATGACAGATCGCCCAATTATGACGACGAGTGCAGGCGCTCCGATACCGGACAACCAGAATTCCCTAAGCGCGGGTGAGCGCGGTCCGCTTTTGATGCAGGACTATCAGCTCATTGAGAAACTGAGCCATCAAAACCGCGAACGTATTCCGGAACGTGCTGTCCATGCCAAGGGCTGGGGCGCTTATGGTACGCTGACGATCACTGGCGATATTTCGAAATACACCAAGGCCAAGGCTCTGCAGCCGGGTGCCAAAACGCCGATGCTGGCACGGTTTTCGACTGTGGCTGGCGAGCAGGGTGCCGCTGACGCCGAGCGCGACGTGCGCGGCTTTGCTCTCAAGTTTTATACCGAGGAAGGCAACTGGGATCTGGTCGGAAACAACACGCCTGTGTTCTTCGTGCGCGACCCGGTCAAGTTTCCGGATTTCATCCACACCCAGAAGCGTCATCCCAAGACGAACCTGCGTTCGGCGACCGCCATGTGGGATTTCTGGTCGCTCTCGCCGGAAAGCCTGCATCAGGTGACGATCCTGATGTCCGATCGTGGCTTGCCAACCGACGTACGCCATATCAACGGATATGGCTCTCACACCTATTCGTTCTGGAACGATGCCGGTGAACGCTATTGGGTCAAGTTCCATTTCAAGACCATGCAGGGCCACAAGCACTGGACCAATGCCGAAGCCGAGGGGGTGATTGGTCGCACGCGAGAATCCACACAGGAAGACCTGTTCACGTCCATCGACAAGGGCGATTTCCCGAAGTGGAAAGTCCAGGTGCAGATCATGCCGGAACTCGACGCCGACAAGACACCATATAACCCGTTCGATCTTACCAAGGTCTGGCCACATGCAGACTATCCGCCGATTGATATCGGCATCATGGAGCTGCACCGTAATCCGGAAAACTACTTCACCGAGATCGAGAATGCGGCTTTTTCGCCGTCGAACATCGTGCCAGGCATCAGTTATTCGCCTGACAAGATGCTGCAGGCGCGCATTTTCTCTTATGCGGATGCGCATCGTCATCGCCTTGGTACGCATTACGAAAGCATTCCGGTCAACCAGCCGAAGTGTCCGGTTCATCATTATCACCGCGATGGTCAGATGAATGTCTATGGCGGGATCAAGACTGGCAACCCGGACGCCTATTACGAGCCTAACTCGTTTAATGGTCCGGTTGAACAGCCGTCGGCCAAGGAGCCGCCGCTGCGTATCTCTGGTGATGCCGCTCGCTATGATCATCGTGTGGGCAATGACGATTACGCGCAGCCGCGGGCCTTGTTCAATCTGTTCGATGGGGGACAGAAACAGCGTCTGTTCTCCAACATTGCAGCCGCAATGGGCGGCGTGCCGGGCTTCATCGTTGAGCGCCAGCTCGGTCACTTCAAGCTTATCCATCCCGACTATGAGGCCGGTGTGCGCAAGGCCTTGAAGGATGCACATGGTTATGAAGCCAACACGATTGCCACGAATGAAGAGGCAACGGCGGCTGAATAAACCGTCTTTATAAGATGGAAGGAAGGCCGGAGATCATCGCTCCGGCTTTTTGTTTTGATTTGCCGATTGCCTTTTCCCTGCAAGGAAGGCTATGCCCGAGCAGGCATTCGAGAAGGAGACACAATGCGGCTTGGCGGACGCCTGCAGGCGGCTATCGAGGTATTGGATCAGATTGAAGCGGGCACACGCCCGGCTTCTGATGTGTTGAAGGATTGGGGCGCTTCCCATCGTTTCGCAGGCGCGGGTGATCGCGCTGTGATCGGCAACATTGTCTATGATGCACTGCGCCGCAAATTATCCATCGCATGGCGAATGGATGCCGATGACGCACGCGCTCTGGCTTTTGGCGCACTATTCGCCTACGGCGGCATGGATATTGCGGCCATCGACGCTGCTCTCGATGGAGACAAGTTTGCGCCGGAAGTGCTGGAGCAGCCGCGTCGTATTGCATGGAAAAGCAGGCATGTCACCGAAGCGCCTGCCCATGTTCAGGCGGATGTGCCCGAATGGTGCGCATTGTCGCTGGAGGAACTTTTCGGCGCACGCTGGGTGGAGGAAGGTAGGGCGCTGGCAACGCGACCGCCAGTCGATCTTCGTGTCAACAGTTTGAAGGCGACGCCTGAAAAAACACTTGCAGCGCTTGAAAAAGCCGGTGCTACACCCGCGCCGTTCGTTGCGCAGGCGCTACGTATCCCGCCGATTGAAGCACTTGGCCGCCACCCGAATGTGCAGGGCGAGCAGGCCTTTCTCGACGGCTGGTTCGAGGTTCAGGATTTGGGATCACAGCTTGCCGCGCTCTTTGCTGGTGCCACACCAGGCCAGCAAGTGCTGGACTATTGTGCTGGCGCCGGTGGCAAGACATTGGCTCTGGCTGCTGCGATGCAAAATAGTGGTCAAGTCCACGCCTATGATGCGGAACGCTCCCGGTTATCGCCGATGCATGAGCGACTGCAGCGTGCAGGGGTGCGCAATACGCAGGTCCATGGAAATCTCGATGCACTCGACCCGCTCACAGGGCAGATGGACCTCGTTCTGACTGATGCGCCTTGCACGGGTTCCGGCACATGGCGCCGCCGCCCGGATGCGAAATGGCGGCTGAACGACCAGCAGCTTGAGCGGCGCGTTCAGGACCAGAAGGAAGTGCTGGAATCTGCCAAGCATTATGTGAAACCGGGTGGGCGACTTGCCTATGTTACCTGTTCTCTATTTGCGGAAGAAAACACGCAACAGGTTGCGAGGTTTCTCACAGATAACGCTGATTTTTCGGAAGTTGCGCCACAGGCGATCTGGAACACAATTGTTGCCGATGCCGATGCCGATGCCGGTGAAGTGGAGCCGGTATTTCCGTCGCATGGTGCGGTATTTTCGCCATTGTCCACTGGCACTGACGGTTTTTATGTGAGCATTCTGCAAAGATCAAAATAAAGCGGGGGAGACGATGTCAGCGCATCGTGTAGCAGAACCGGATTTTAAAGAGCGCGTCGAGGAAAGCTTTGGTCGGCAGGCGGCCATGAAGCTGATCGGCGCTGAACTGACACGGTGTGAGCCTGGCATCGTTGAAGTTGAAATGCCGTTTCGTGAGGAGCTGACACAACAGCATGGCATTTTGCATGCGGGCATGATTTCTGCCGCTCTCGATTCTGCCTGCGGCTATGCAGCGCTGACGCTGATGCCTTCCGATGCGGCAGTACTGACTATCGAATTTAAAGTGAATCTGCTTGCTCCAGGCAAAGGGGAACGGTTCCTCTTTCGCGGTGAGGTTACCAAGCCCGGTCGTACCATCATGGTTAGTGATGGGCAGGCGTTTGCTGTTACCGACACGGAAGTGCGCCTGATCGCAACGATGACTGGAACAATGATGGTCGTGCAGGACAGAAAAGGCCTGCAGGGATGATGAAGATCGTCGCCGGAAAGCGTCTGCTCTACGTTATGGCTGTTGATGCCGAATATGGACGTCATCTGGCGAAGCTCTTCACGCCGGTCATGATCGGGGTAGGGCCGGTCGAGGCGGCTGCCAATCTCGCCTATGCTCTTGCAGCTCTGATGCACGCGGGAGAAAAGCCTGATCTTGTGATTTCACTCGGCTCTGCAGGCTCAGCCAGACTACCGCAAGCGGAAGTGTTCCAGGTATCTTCCGTTTCCTATCGCGATATGGATGCTTCGCCGCTTGGGTTTGAAAAAGGCGCGACGCCTTTTCTCGATCTTCCCAATGTGATCGAACTTCCGGTTTCCGTACCGGAAATCCCTGCCGCATCGCTTTCAACAGGTGCGAATATCGTTTCCGGCAAAGCCTATGCGGCGATTGATGCGGATATGGTCGATATGGAAACCTATGCCTGTCTACGCGCATGCCAGCTTGCAGGAGTTTCGCTTTTTGGGCTTCGCGGTATCTCCGATGGTGCAAGCGAGTTGCAGCATGTCGGGGACTGGACACAGTATCTGCACATTATCGATGAAAAACTGGCCCATGCGGTTGAGCGACTGGAGGCTGCAATCGCGGATGGCCTCTTGTCGGCTCCTGACAATGGTATGTCAGTATAGGTCGATTTTTGGCAACGCACTTGTTGAGCATGGCATCGATAACCCATATAGGCATTGCATCCCGGTCACTTTTTAAATAGATGCTGCACATGAGCACCACGGCACATCCCGACACAATCTTAATCATCGACTTTGGCAGCCAGGTTACGCAGCTGATTGCGCGTCGCGTGCGCGAAGCCAACGTCTATTGTGAAATCGTCCCTTTCCAGTCTGCGGAAGAGGCTTTCAAGCGGCTGAAGCCGAAAGGTGTCATCCTTTCAGGCAGCCCTCATTCGACGACTGATATCGGGTCGCCGCGTGCGCCCCAGGCCGTTTTCGAAGAAGGCATTCCGGTCCTCGGCATCTGCTATGGCGAACAGACGATGTGCGCCCAGCTGGGTGGTAAGGTGGAAAGTGGCCATGATCGCGAATTCGGTCGTGCTTTCCTGGATGTACAGGAAGATAGCCCTCTCTTCGAAGGCATATGGGCAAAGGGCACCCGCCATCAGGTATGGATGAGCCATGGCGATCGCGTTACATCGCTGCCCGATGGTTTTACCATTATCGGTACTTCGCCAAACGCGCCTTTTGCAGTTATCGCTGATGAGAAGCGCAAATATTACGGCGTACAGTTCCACCCGGAAGTCGTGCATACACCGGATGGCGCCAAGCTGTTGCAGAATTTCGTTCATCGTATCGTCGGCGTAAAGCCGGGTTGGACGATGGGTGCCTATCGCGAGCAAGCTGTCGAAGCAATTCGTAAACAGGTCGGTAGTGGCAAGGTTATCTGCGCGCTTTCCGGCGGCGTGGATTCGTCCGTTGCGGCGCTTCTGGCGCATGAAGCTATTGGCGATCAGCTGACCTGCATTCTCGTTGACCACGGGCTGATGCGCAAGAACGAAGCTCAGCAGGTCGTTGAAATGTTCCGCGAACATTACAACCTGCCACTCATTCTCGTTGATGCTGCTGATCGTTTCATCGGCGAGCTGGAAGGCGAAAGCGATCCGGAAAAGAAGCGTAAGACGATCGGCCGCCTCTTTATCGAAGTGTTCGAAGAAGAAGCCAAGAAGCTAGGCGGCGCGGATTTCCTCGTGCAGGGCACGCTTTATCCGGACGTTATCGAAAGCGTTTCGTTCACCGGCGGCCCTTCGGTCACGATCAAGTCGCACCACAATGTGGGTGGCTTGCCTGAGCGCATGAAGATGCAGCTCGTTGAGCCGCTGCGCGAATTGTTCAAGGACGAAGTGCGTATGCTCGGCAAGGAACTCGGCCTGCCGGACAGCTTCATTGGCCGTCACCCGTTCCCGGGTCCGGGCCTTGCCATCCGCTGCCCGGGCAGCATTACCCACGACAAGCTGGAAATCCTGCGCGAAGCCGATGCGATCTATCTCGATGAAATCCGCAAGGCTGGCCTCTACGACGCCATCTGGCAGGCTTTTGCTGTTCTGCTGCCGGTTCAGACCGTGGGCGTGATGGGCGATGGCCGCACCTACGAATTCGTCTGCGCTCTGCGCGCGGTGACTTCGGTCGACGGCATGACGGCGGATTTCTACCACTACGACATGAACTTCCTTGGCAATGCAGCCACCCGCATCATCAATGAAGTCCGCGGCATCAACCGCGTCGTCTACGACGTGACCTCCAAGCCGCCCGGCACCATCGAGTGGGAGTGATCCCGCGTCCGGCATAGACTGGCACCAAATAGCATTAAAACACCCATAAGCCCGCGTAATTGCGGGCTTTTTTGTTTTTGGCGTAGCACTGTCTGGCAAATTTATGCATCGCCAAGCACCCCGTTTCTATGGCATGGTGGATGGTACGATTTGAACCTGATGCCATGTTCGGCACCTGATACCATGCCGCCTCTGATGGGGTGGTCATGGTATCGGGTTTAGGTAACACATTGTCCTTAAAGAGGTTTTTTGAGGATTTGTGGGGCTTTTTTGAGCATGGTATTTTTGAGAGGAAACCCAACCCGACCATGCTGACTGATACCAAGCTGCGCAACCTCAAGCCAAAGGACAAGCTCTATAAAGTGAATGACCGTGACGGCCTCTACGTGGCTATCACGCCTGCGGGTTCGATTTCATTCCGCTACAACTACTCGATCCACAGCAGGCAGGAGACCATCACCTTCGGCCGTTACGGTGTCGGCGGGATCACGCTAGCGGAAGCCCGCGAACGGCTGGGCGAAGCCAAGAAGATGATCGCCGCAGGGAAGTCACCGGCCAAGGAGAAGGCGCGGGACAAGGCCCGCGTCAAGGATGCTGAGACATTCGGCGCGTGGGCCGAGAAGTGGTTGCGCGGTTATCAAATGAGCGAAACCACCCGCAACATGCGCCGTGGAACATACGAGCGAGATCTAAAGCCGAAGTTCGGCAACCGGAAACTCATAGAAATTACCCACGAGGATTTGCGGGCGCTGACTGATGCCATCGTGGAACAAGGTAGGCCATCAACGGCGGTAGTTTGCCGTGAGATTATGATGCTGGTCTTTCGTTGGGCCATCGAGCGCGGTCAGAAGGTTGAGAACCCGGCCGATCTGGTGCGCCCGTCAACTATCGCCAAGTTCGAGCCGCGAGACCGAGCACTGACGCCCGAGGAAATCGGGTTGATGTACCAGTATATGGAGCGTATAGGCACCACTCCTTCCATTCGAGCGGCCGCCAAACTGCTGTTGCTCACGATGGTACGCAAAAGCGAACTGACCAATGCAACGTGGAGCGAAATCAATTTCATCGATGCGCTCTGGACAATCCCCAAGGAACGGATGAAGCGCCGAAATCCCCATTTGGTGTTCCTGTCTAGGCAGGTGTTGGAGATAGACGCGGTTCTGGGGGCGAGCGGATCCCTTGCCGATGGCAGTGACAGACCCGTCATACCGGCTGTCCTGAATGAGCGGGAGCGAATGCTTGAACGACGACCATATCGATGAAGACTATTATGATCAGCCCCGTTATCGCTCTGTCGCAGAAATCGGCCCGAGTGATCTTGTCGAGGCGCTGAAGAGCTTGGCGGGGTTTGCCGAGAACCCATTCCTAGTGATGCAGGCCGGCCAGCTTTGCATGATTGACAATCTGCTGAACACGCTGGAATACGAGGTCATGCGGCGTCAGGCCGATGACGATCCGCCGCGCGACAAGATGGCCTTGCTCAGTGCGCTATCTCCGATGTGGATCTACGCGGCCTATGAGCTTCAGCGGACTTGGCGCCAACGCTGTGAAGAGGTGATCAAGCTCGCCGAAAGTGGTGGACTGGATTTCAAGGCGGTCCATCTTGAGCGTGATCTTGGCTATCGGCATTACGATCGCGAACTGCGGGCTGAGCAGCTCCGGAGCGCTCAGCAGAGGCCGGAACTGGTCGCGCAGATGCGCATCGATCTGCGGCGGACGGAAATGGGCTTCACCACTCTGGAATTCATCCGGGTCGCACTGGCCAAGCATGAGGTGAGCAAGAAGGGTAGCAAGAAGCCGATCGCCTTCGCTCCGGGCATGGCGCGCCGGAACCGGTATTGCGGCTCGATGGAGTATGAGATGAGCAACGGCGGCGCGATCATCGGGACTGTCACGCGCCGCGACATCGCCGAGACGATCAGGTTCATTCCGCAGGCAGAGAATCCAAGCGATGAGGACCTGGCCGGTTTTCGGGCCCACATGAATCCGCCCGACGTTGATCCATTTGCAAAGGGTTGACCGTGAGCGAGGAGGACAAGTCCGAACAGCCCAAGAGACAGAAAGCCTTCGAGCTGTTGGCGTCGGTGGCGATCTTTGCGCGCAAGAATGGCATCGCGCTCAATGACCCGGCTCTGGTCGAGCGCTTCATGGCGGACGCCGAGCCGCGTTTGCGGGACGCATTATCTGATCCGGCGTTGATCCACGGTTCCCGGATCGAGCGTCTGTTCGAGGCGACAGTGCTGAGCCTCGGGCGCTTCAAGCTCCTGAAGGCTGAGGATGTCGGACGCGTCCATGCTGCGGAGACCTTCCGTGCGCCGGACTTCCGCGTCGTCCTCAATGATGGCGAGCAATGGCTGGTCGAGGTCAAGAACGTCCGGAGCAAGGAGGCCTTCAAGCAGGAGCTGCGCATGTCCCGGGCGTATCTCTCCTCACTCCAATCCTATGCTGACACCGTCGGCACGCCGCTGAAGTTGGCGATCTACTGGTCGCTCTGGAGGTTCTGGTCGGTGATCTCGCCGGAGCGCTTTCGAAGCCGCAACGGCTCGCTCCGCGTTTCGATGCAGGAGGCGATGCTTGCCAACGAGTTTGAGCGCCTGGGCGAGGTTCTGATCATGACAAAGCCGCCGTTGCGTCTTGTGCTCGGAGCGACGACGGATATGCCGCGGTCTCTCAGCGGAGAGGGGCTTGCCAACTTCATGATCGGATCGGCGAAGCTTTACAGCCGCGACGTTGAGTTGACCGACCCAAAGGACCGAAAGCTCGCCCAGGTGTTTCTGTTCCATGGCGAATGGGCCGTGGACGGGCCATTTGCGCTTTTTGACGGCGATCAGATCGCCGGCGTCGAATTCATCGCAAAACCTGTCGAGCTGACGAACCAAGGTTGGGAGGGTATCGGCACGGCGAGCCGGATTTTTAGCAGCTTCTACGCCGACCAGACGATCGACGGCGACCAAGTTATCCAGCTCGATGGCGAACCGGCGCCGGATTGGTTTGCCCCTCTTGCGAGCTGGGACTTCAAGAACAGCAAGCTACCGCTCCTTCTCGGCCGCATTCAGCCTTCGGACGGCGTGAAGGCTTCCACTGGTGATTGAGGTCCGCCCGTCTCGACACGATAGTCAGTCATCCCACTCGAAGCAGGCGCTGCGCGCAATAAACATTCGAAGGATATGATCGCTGGCTACGACAAGTTCATGATCGCGGAAATTCTCCGGCGATTTGGAGCCGTGGAAGAGATTACAGCGAATAGTATAAATGGTTCGAAGGAGCTGAGGCCAGGTTGGAGTGTCGCCGGCTGCCCAATCGAGTGGCTGAAGCTTCACACCTTGACGTAAGACTTCGACCATAAGCTCTTCACGAGAAAATCGCCAGAATGCGTCGCGCCCCAATTTTCGGCGCACGTCGCGGACATTGAGAACCGGCCACATCGTCGCGAAAACCTCGACCTTCTCGCGAAAGTCGGGCGCGTTCCCCATCAGCTCGTGATAGGCCTCCGTGAGGCGCTGGTGGTTAGCCAGCGCTGTGATCATCTCCGCGTCGGTCGCGGTATCTGTCACACATTCCATCCACCCATTGAACCCCATCCATAGGTTCACGAAAGACGAGAAGGCGGATCGTTGGACGTCGGAGGCATCAATGAGTTCGCGTGCAAGATCTGCGGTTTCCGGATCGAGCGTCCTAAAGTGACTAAAGCAAACCACGTTATTAACCTTCCAACAGAGAGATATAGGTTCTGGTGTTTTGCGATAATTATTATTCTTTGTTGTGGGGCCAATTTCCACCAACTCGAATCTCACTGACGTCTTGGGAGTCCGACTGTGCCTGCAAAGATATGCGCCAGTCTTGTGTCCGCTGAGACGAAAACTCGACCCGATGAACAGAGCTACCATCAGGATCTGAGTACGAAACCTTAAGCGCTTCCTCGATTGGGATCATCTCCGGCTCGATCCACATCGCCATGCTCAAAAAGACATGGCCCAATTTCCACGGCCCGTGCGGAGTGTCGATGGAGACCGTTCCGGGGTAGGGAATACGGGCAGTCCGGGTGATAGGAGGCTCGCCCTTCGCGATCTCGGCATAGGGGTTCAAGGCCTCCTGGACCTTTCGCCAAACGTCATTCAGCGACCAACTCGAGCCGTCTTCGGTGTCGTGAAAGATCGGGGCAAACAAGTCTGTATCAGGCGGAAGTATGTACTCCACGTCGTCGGGGGGCTCAGGAACTGTATCGTCCCCAGCCCGATACGCCCGAATGCCGGCCCCAGTGATGGCACATGCCTTATGCCAGAACATAACCAGGTCGAGGCCAAGGATTGGATTAATGTCTGTGACCGTTAGATCGGAGATTTTGCGAAGCGAAACGCCTACGTGAGATGCCGCAATCTGAGCCTCGGCGGAGAAGCCAGACACGCTAACAGCAATGGTGCGATCTACTCCAATCGAAGACTTTTTCGTAGCTAGCTGCTCGATCCAGGTGACATCCTGAAGCTTTGACCTGCGCCGACATTCGATCGTGACAAGCATCTCCGTTGTGCCGACTTTGGCACGAATGCTGGCATCCACTTCTCTGAGGCGACCTGTGAGCTTGCAGCGCAGACGATCTGGCGACTTAACAACCAGCCCTCGGGGACCTGCGTCGGCCTCAATCCGAGCGATCAGGAGCTCGAATTCGCGCCATTCGGGATTCCGACGTCGGCGCGCCGTCATTCTTTTGGGCCGCCTTTTGTCCCGGCATTTAGGAACATCGGGAAGAAGCTGATCTGCTTCTTCATTTTGATGACGTCATCAACGCAAATCGTATTGGCCTTCCGCCGCTCCCCGCCGGCCGGAGTTATCACCTCAAGGTCTGGGTTTTCGATGATCGCTGCATGGACATCGTCGGCATGCGCCGGGGTAATGTTGTATATGCTTTCGTAGAAGTCCATGACAGGCATGGCATCCCCGGATTCCGTGATCAGGCGCGGAATGTCCCCGAGTAGCTGGTTCTTTGCCGACGCTCGACCGCTGATATCAAAGAGGTAGAGCATGCCTTCATCATGCTTTGGGTTGTAGGAGAGCATGTTGAGGCCGGATCGACCGAAGTGTGCCTGCAAGCTGGCGTTGTCGTGAAGAATGTTGTTGTAGACCTGCCTTGCCCGATAGGCATTCGCGAAATGGATCAGCCAATACCGCCACCCGCCGGGATTGTTGATCGAGAACGGGCTGACATAGGGGGCGCACAATCGGAAAGCGTCGAAGACGATTTTCTCGGCTGTGCCGAGCCAGTCCTTTTGACTCATTAGCGCATCGAGCGCCTGGATATCGTTGCTTGTCAATCCGAGATGATCAAGCTGGGCGCGAAGCCGCTCCGGCTGGTCCTTTTGAAGGAAAGCGAGCAGCGAACTGATGACGAAGGTATAGAAAATCTCAGCCGCGGGATAAGAGTGCATGATGTCGAGGATTGTGTTCCGCTCGACATGGCTGTGACCACATTGATCGAGGTTAAAGATGACGCTCCGATAGCGACCTTGCCCCAACAGGCGCTTGATATCGGGATAAGCGGCTTCGAAGAACTCGTTCAGATACTCGACCCGCAGATGCAACTTGGGGCAGTTCTGGCTGGCCTCTGCTTGCATCGGTGCGACATGCGTCTTCAGAAGCTCGATCGCATCGCGACTGGCATCGTTGAATATGAGGAGGCATTCGACTTCGACTGCGCCAAGCCCTTGGACGGCGCGTTGTGTGTTCACGGCGTCGACGGCTCGCTTCAATTCCTCAATGAAAATCAGGGGCGATCCGGGCGAGCCACAATGATATCGCCCCCCGCCGGCGAAACCGTCGATGATTGCGAGACGAAACCGCTCCTGCTGAGGGAGCCTGCAACGGACGGTGAGATAGTCGAAGACATACTCACGTAGAATTTTGTGTTTGCGGCGTGAATGCTCCTCAAGCTTTGCGCCATCGGCCCATTCGTATCTTTTCTCGACCACCGTGCCCCCCCGACAAGTATTTTTACATTACAGTCGCATCCGTTGGGGTGACTGGCATCTCGTCCCAAGTACGGCCACGATACTCTCGACCGTTGGCTTTCTTGGAGCGCTTTTTGTTGTCCTTGCCCCATGTCCCCCACTGTTTGAAGAAGAAGGCGGTGCCCGCCGCCAGGCATTGGCCGTGGATCTCGTCAATCCACTCTTCTTTGATCGGCCGAGCCGATTTGCCGCTTTCGCCGCCGACGATTGCCCAATGGATGTCACCGAGATCGACAGCGCCAACCGATCCAATCAGAGGCTCGAAGGAGATGAACCGAATGGCCGCAGGCGCCTTGCGGAGATGGTCGACACGGCTCACGACATCCGAGTTTTCGATGCTGGTGCCGAGCCAGACATTGGGAAGGACGTCGCCCATCTGCGAGGCGACGAGCGCCGCCATTCGTTCGGGTCGCTTGGTGAGGATCTGATAATTGTGGCGGGGAGTCTCGCGCATGACCCTCCAAACCCGGAGGATGAATTCGTCGCTGACACCCTCGTGAAATAGATCGCTCATCGAATTAACGAAAATCTTCCGCGGCTTCTTCCATCCGTACGGAATGGAAAGGGCCTCGTAATCCTCCCGAACGACACCGTTCCATACCGTGCGCTTGCCCGTCTTTCGGGTCAGGCCTGCATATTTTTCGATGCCCATAGCCTCAAGGCGTTTAGCCATTTCCATTGCATAGCAGTGCGTGCAGCCGGCGGTGATGATCGAACACCCTGCCACAGGGTTCCAAGTGGAATCCGTCCACTCTATTTGGGTTTCAGCCATCATATCCCCCCACGCATTCGTTCAACCGGCGCTGCATTAGATCGCCCCGCGCATAGGATTGACGTTCTCAACTCCGGCAAAGTCCTTTTCATTGTCTGTTACTACCACGCAGTCGTTTGCGCCGGCGACAGCAGCGATAATCATGTCGAGCCCGCTGCGCGGCTTACCGGCCGCTTTGCCCGCCGCCATTAGCTGCGCCCAGATCAGGCCCGCTTTGTCGTCGAACGACAGGATGCGGCCAGCAAACAGAGCCTGTGGTCCTTCAGGCCCAGAGAACCACCTGTCGAGAGCGTCGCGCTTCTTGCCTCGTGGCTTCTCGAGAATCCCCCGTCGAATTTCCGCAACGGTCAGCGACGCGATGAACAGGTCCTCATCACGCTGCGTCGACATCCACGCCAGAAGCGATTCCGATGGCTGCGGTTTAACGACATTGCTGATGATATTGGTGTCCAGGAGATAGCGCGTCATAGGTCGACCTTGCGCCCATCTTCACGGGGGCGGGAAAGATCGAGTTCAGCGTTCACCAGCGGCGAACGCCGCAGCGCCGCGAGGATGCCGCCAGGTTTCGGCGGATCGCCAGCGATCGACTTGCTGACGGTGGCACGAAGCTCTGAGGCCTCGGGCGTGTCTTCGGACAGGCGCCTGGCTAGCGATCGGATAAGGTCGCGATCAGCGTCCCGGCCAAGCACTTCAAAGCGGGCAAGACCGCGCTCGCCAAGGCGAGAGCGATAATTCTGGATGGCGCGCTTCTGTGAACTTCCCATGACTGGCTCCGATATTTCCAGTAATATAGCCAGAATGCGGGCGTATAGCAAGGTCGCGCGGTCGGTGGACGGTCTGGTCCCGGCGCAGTGGTATCGTCGCTAATCGCGTGATATGCCTTGCTTGACGGTACTTTATGCGAGAGTGAGTACCACCGCTTAGAGCCCTTCGCTGCGGAAGATCGTCTGATCACCTTCGATAGATGGCGAAGGCAGGATTTTCGCAAATGGCCGAAAAAATCCAATGATTTCAAAAGCGCCGTTTTTTGACGGTCCACATGACGGTATTTCGGAGAGTGGAGAATAATTTTTCATGGAAAACCAATGGCTTAAGCCAGTAGTCAACAATCGAGTGGGAATGATTTGGCGTCTGCCTGTTACCCAAATCTGATCTAAACTGCTCAAAACTCCTCCGATTTATGCCCGTCAGTTCTTGCTGACGGGCATATCGTTTTTATAGCTGGCGCTGGTCGCTCCTGATCAGAACGAAACGTCAGCCTGATGAAAAACTAGCAGCGTTTCAAGCTTTGAACTGCATAGGGATTGAGAACAATCTCGGTAAATTGAGCGATGCTCACAGTTTGAGGCTGTGAAGTGATGTTCACCAGCCAGAATTCTTGCTCTGTCGCAAAGGCTAGAACGTGATTAGGCCGCGACGAAACAAGCTGTTGCCATTTCTTTCCTGCCAGCCCGGCCAAAGCTTTTATCGTATTGAAGAGCGGGCGTTTTCCGCCTACGGGCGTTGGTTCGCCTTCATCTGCAATAAGCCCGAACGGACCAGTCAAGGCCGAAAGTGTCAGATGATCAAGGCCTGCATTTAGCACTGATATGGCATAGGCCAATGCGAAGCTTTCCGCGAACTTCCCATTATGGCGCGGATCACGATTGGCCATCGCAATGCGCTTGCCATTCGGGTTTTCCATCGTTCTGCTGCCATAAGGGTTCTGGCGCATGGGGATGGTCGATGGCCCGATGCGATAGGGCTTGTCGCCGTAGATCGCGCGCACTGAACGGGTAATGAACGGCAGCGCCTCCAGTGTTTGCATAACGCTCAGATCATCAGCGGCATGAACAATTGGATTGGTGCAATGGGTGACGAAATCAACAAGCTCGCCCGGAATGCGCTTGCGATTAAGTTCGGTGAAATAGCTCAGCATTCCGCCGCCAAGCCGCGCATTCGTGAAGGCTGCTCTTGCTGCTGCATAAACATCTTCAAGCGGCGGGCAGGGTGGCCATTCACTGCCGGGTGGTGTTGACTGCCGATCTATAGCCGGTGAAACAATGACCGCATCTGGGGTAAAGCCAGTCGCTTTCATGTCTGAAGCGATTGCTGTCGTCTCTTCGATGAGCGATTTCTCGCAAGGCAATGCAATTTCGAGCGAAACGCGCCCGTTATGCTTCGCAGCCAGGGCTGCAAAATCCGCAAAGGTCGAACCTTTGTGCCCTGCCAGTGGATCGTAATGAAATAACAGATCCTGCGGACCAATCTCCTGCAACAGATCAATTGCGGCGAGGCTTGCTTTGGCTTCTTCCGGTGTGATGATAATGCCGATATTCGGCATTCTGCCGCTTGTGTCACCAAACGTGATGCTCACCGGCTCCGCATAACGGGTGTTATTTGGTGTCACCGCGCGAGTGTCGGAAATGTTGAGCACGACGCGCTGATGTTGGGGTTTGGCGGCTTCGATCTGGTAAGGCCATGGCAAAGCCAGCGGACGTACATAGGTCTTGTAAGATGCATCGGACCAGTTGCGCTGATCTTCCATCTCAAACGTATCGCCTTCCATGCGGCATTCGGCCGTAACGCCAGGCATGGCCTCATGGGTGATCGCACGCATGTCTTTGAAAGGCTGCCATGGCTCGATCAGATCGGGCAGGCGGGTGTTGTTGAGTGAACCGTCGACATGCTCGACGTTCACAGGTGCGCCTGCTACACCGACGATTGGATGCAGGATGCAAAAGCCGCACCGGTTGGTTTCAAAGCCTGTCGCGGTATTCGCTACGGCGTCGAAAGTGAGCGTACCGCCACTCTCTGCCTGAATGCGAACATTAATGGTGAGTTGGGTCGCATCCGGGCCTTCGCAACGTGCCTGATAGGTGACGATGAAACCGCTGTCGTTTTGCTCGACGTTCAGATCATGGATTTCGGGGTTGTAGGTTCCCCAGTCTCGATCCCGCACGAGATAGGAGACTGCGCGCAGAACTTCAACACCGTCATAAGTGATGGTGCGAAGATTGCCGTCGCTTAAATCCAGGCCAAGCAAGCCCGCTTTTAGGTGCGTTGGCTGAGCTTCGGCTTCTCGCGTTCCATAGAGTAGGAAAGGATCGACGTTGCTCATTTGAGCAACGCCGTAATGTCGACGCGATTGCCGCTTGTGGCACTGTCGTAGGCGGCTTCGACAAGCGCGAAAGTCTTGAGATTATCCGCACCCGATGTCGAGGTTTCTTCGCGAGTTTCCAGCTTGTCCACCCAATGCTGCTGAATGGCAAAAACGCTTTCCTGAATATTGTGCCATGGACGTGAGGCCCATGAGAGCAGTTTTGGCGAAACGTCAGAAACCGTGGTGCCGTTCGGCGTAATCACTTCAAGGCGATAACCCCGATAAAGCCGGATCGAACCTTCGGTGCTATCTATTTCAATGAGCGTTTCCGGGAAAGGATCGGTTTCGAGCTTGGTGGCATAGCTTACATCAACAATGGAAGTAGCACCATTTTCATGGTCCATGAGGATGGTTGCTACATCTTCACCCTTGATCTTCGGGTTCACACGCTTTGTGCGTGCAACAAGGCTGGTCACATCGCCCAGAATGAAGCGTGCAATATCAAGCGTATGAATGCCTAAATCTTCGATGATGAAGCGTTCGCCTTCAGCAAGATAGGGCTGGCCGGAAAACACGTCGAAGCCCGAGCGGAAGGAGAAACGTCCCCAGAACGGCGTGCCGATGACGCCACTATCGAGTGCCTTGCGCACCGCCTGAATAGGCGTCTGCCAGCGGAAGTTTTCATGCACCATGAGCGGAATGCCTGCTTCATCGCAGACCTTCACCATGGCCTTTGCATCGTCAAGCGTTTTGGCAAAAGGCTTCTGGCAGATTGCTGGCACCTTGTGGGCAGCAGCAAGTTCCACCAGAGCGCGATGGCTTGAAACCGTGGTGGCGATATCGACAAAGTCGATGCCGCCATCTGCAAACAGCGCTTGCGCATCCGTGTAGCGGCGTTCGATACCAAACTGGTCGCCGACAATCTTCAACCGCTCAGGATCGCGGTCGCAGATTGCCACGATTTTGGCACCCGAAACGTCATTCCATGCGTGCATCTGGTTGATTGCGAAGAAACCGCAGCCGATCAGAGCGCCATTCAATTCTGCCATTGACTGAGCCTTTATCCTGCTTTTGCCATTTGCATGAGTGTAACGCGCTGCTGGAGGCGGCGCTGTGCCTGATCAACCACCACGGCAATGATGATGACAAGGCCCTTGATGACCATCTGCCAGAAGGACGATACGCCCATCATGACCAGACCATCGGAGAGAATACCGATGACGAATGCACCGATGATTGTGCCGCCAATGGTGCCGCGTCCGCCCGACATCGAAGTGCCGCCGAGGACGGCTGCCGCAATGGCGTTCAGCTCGAACGAGTTGCCGGTTGCCGGATGCGAAGACATTAGTTCGGACGAGATGATAAGCCCGGCGATCGCAGCACAGAAGCCCGAAAACATGTAAACGAACATCTTTACGCGGTCGACGCGGATACCTGACATGCGTGCCGCACGTTCATTGCCGCCGACAGCAAAAATCTGGCGACCAAGTGGTGTGTATCGCGCGATATAGGCTGCTGCCAATGCGACGACGATCAGAATCCAGATTGAGACCGGAAGACCGAGAATGCTGCCAGATCCGAGGAAGGCGAAGCCGGTTGTGCCCAGGTCTTCGCGGCCTACAAGGTTCGGGAAGGTCTGGCCGTCCGAGGACAGAAGTGCCAGGCCACGCGCTACATAAAGCGTGCCAAGTGTCGCAATGAAGGGCGCAACATTCAGTTTGGTGATCAATAGCCCGTTTATGAAGCCGACTGCGACACCAACGGCCAATGTGATCAGCGAGATTTCAATGATGTTGAAATAGATCGTATAGCCGATGCCAAGATCGATACCGTAGATCAGAAGACCACCGGCAACCATGCCGCAAAGCCCGACAATGGAGCCGACGGAAAGGTCGATGCCGCCTGTGATAATGACGAAGGTCATGCCCATTGCAAGAAATGCATTAAGCGCAACGTGCTTCGACATCAGGATCAGGTTGGCGGCTGAAAGGAAGTTCGGTGCTGCGAACGAGAAGAAGATAAACACAGCGAAAAGCGCGATAAAGGTTCTCAGTTTCATCAGCGTCAGCAGGGCCGAGCCGCTGTTAAAGGTTGAGTCAGTGGCGGCCGTCGTCGTGTTGGCTGTCATGACGCGAGTTCCCTTGTTTGTTTGTTGTGGTCGTTGTCATGTGTGTGCCCGTGGCCCTTGGCCGATGCGGCAACAATGTCGGCTTCCGTCGCTTTATCGCGGTCGAATATGGCAATCAGCTTCCCATTGCTGAGCACCGCGATGCGATCAGAGAGCGCCATGACTTCTTCCAGATCAGAGGTTGAAAAAAGAATGGATAGACCTTCGGCAGCAAGCCTGCGCATGGTGCGAAAGACATCGGCCTTTGCACCCACGTCGATGCCGCGCGATGGCTCGTCCATCAAAAGAACTTTCGGGTTGGTCATCAGCGCCTTGCCGATGACAACCTTTTGCTGATTGCCACCTGACATCGAAGTGACTTCGAATTTGGGGTTCGGTGCCTTGATCGAAAGGTCTTTGATCGCCTGTTGAATGGCCTGCTTTTCACGCTTTGGCGTGATGTGGAAGAAGCGAGCCAGCCGGTCGAGACTTGCCAGTGTCAGATTGCTGGCAATCGACAAAATCTGCACCAGACCTTCGCGCTGGCGATCTTCCGGTATGAGAGCAAGACCACGCCGGATGCGACGGGTCGTATCGCGCTCCTTCACTTCCTCGCCATCGATATAGATATGGCCAGTGGAATGCCCATGCTGGCCCATCACACATTCGAAAAACTCGGAACGTCCGGCGCCCATAAGGCCGTAAATACCCAGAACTTCGCCTGCGCGCACAGTCAGGGAGACGTCATCCACTGCAAGCCCACCGGTTGCACGCGGCAGGGTGATGTTTTCAGCGCGAAACCGCTCTGCACCGATCTTGTGGGTCACAGGTTTGGCAAAATCCTTGGCATCGGAGCCGATCATCGAACGCACGATCCATTGCGTATCGATATTTTTGATCTCTTCCTGGCCGGTGATTTTTCCGTCACGCAGAACCGTGATGTAATCGCCAATCCGCATCAGTTCTTCGAGACGATGCGAGATATAGACGATTGCCACGCCCTTCTTTTTCAGCTCGGCGATCACCTTGAACAGAATATCGACTTCGGCTGCAGAAAGGGCCGATGTCGGTTCATCCATGATGACGATGCGTGCATCGAGCGAAATGGCTTTGGCGATTTCGACAAGTTGCTGCTGGCCGATTGGTAGATCGGCGACGAGCGTACTTGCACTGATACCTGCGTCAAGGCGGTCGAGATATTCATTGGCCTTGACGACCTGCGCCTTGTGATCAATGCCGCGCAAACCGCGTGTAATTTCGCGTGTGGCAAAGATATTCTCTGCCACCGTCATGTTTGAAAACAGATTGAGTTCCTGAAAGATCATCGCAATGCCGCGCTTCTGCGCGTCGGCGGGGCTGTCGAATGACACTTCCTCGCCATCAAGAATGATCTTCCCCATGGTCGGACGCTCAACGCCCGCGATGATCTTCATCAGCGTTGACTTGCCAGCACCGTTTTCGCCGACAAGCACATTGACCGAACCACGGCGCAATTCAAGATTGGCGCGCTTGACCGCGACAATACCCGAATAGACCTTGGAAACATCTTCAAGCTTGAGGACGATATCGTCCTTTGGGTTCAATTCCGTCTCCATCGCTTATTTCTCCAAAGAGATGGAAACAGGCGTGACGAGCGGAAGCTGGCCCTTTGATGGCAACGGGAAAGCACCTTCGGCTTTCACCTTCATGCCAACCAAATCTTCGCGCGGGAGCTTTGATAGAACATCGTCATTGACGCGGGTGTTGAACGCCTTGCCAAATTGAGCCCAGTCGATTTGATTGCGAAACTCGTTGAAGTTCACAAAGGAGAGGCTGTCGCGGATTGCGCTGCCGCGAACGGTCGGCCCGATCTGCACGCGTGCATCGGCCTTGCCATCGCCATTGCTGTCCACATCAACATAGGCTGCGCGGGATTTCGTTTCAGCGGCGACCACGGTGCCTTCAAGCTTGGCTGCAAAGGTCCAGGGGGCATTGCCCTGCTTTTCGCGATGACCGTATTTCGCTCCAGCGGCATCAGCATCTGCGTTTGCTGCCTGCATCACTCCATCGAGCGTTGCAGTTTTTTCGGCAAAAAACGGCTTAACTTTTGAATCCCAGATGTCGGCAACCGAACGATCGGGATTGAAATTATCGCCGCGTGCTTCTGCGGCTTCTTCTGCTGTCGGAGTCTTGATGATTTTGCAGCCCGAAAGCGCGACACCGCAGGCCAGCACGATAATGGAAGCTGACTTCAGCACTGACATGAATTTATCCTCGATACAGGAAATAGTACCGGGAGCGCTGGCGCTCCCGGCCAAGTCGCGCTTGATTAATCCTTCAAAGCGAAGGTTTCGAGCTTGTCTGCATTGTCAGGATTGATGAGGACGCAGTCCATCAACTGCTTTTCTTCAGCAGGTCCCTTGCCGGTCTTGATATATTCGTCAGCCTGTACGACAGCCATCTGTGCCTGAGCATAGGCTGGCTGAAGAACAGTTGCCTTGATGCCGCCTGCCTTGATCGAGTCACGAACATCATTGGAGCCGTCAAAGCCGACAATGATAACGTCCTTGCGACCGGCAGCTTCAAGAGCTGCCCATGCGCCCATGGCCATGGTGTCGTTTCCGGAAATCACGCCCTTAATATCAGGGTTTGCCTGCAAAATGCTCTGCATTTTCGTGAAGGCTTCAGTCTGACTCCAGTTGGCAGACTGCTGCGCAACCATCTTCATGTCTGGATATTCGTCGATAACGTCGTGATAGCCCTTGGAGCGGGTGCCAGCATTGAGATCGGATTCACGGCCGAGCAGCTCGACATAATTGCCGGCTTCGCCCATCAGCTTGACAAATTCTTCAGCGCCGAGCTGAGCGCCCTGATAGTTGTTGGATACGATCTGCGAAACAGCAACACCCGAGGCGTTGATTTCACGGTCGATCAGGAAAGAAGGAATCTTCGCGTCTTTTGCCTTCTGAACGGCAGCAATCGATGCTTCCGAACCGGCATTGTCAAGGATAATAGCTTTTGCGCCACGGCCGATGGCCGTATCGACGAGCTGCGACTGCTTGGTCGCGTCGTCGTCATGCTGAAGGATCAGCGTATCGTAGCCCAGTTCCTTGGCTTTGGCTTCAGCGCCGACGGCTTCAGCCTTGTAGAATGGATTGTCGTGCGATGGCGTGATGATCGCGATCAGATCAGCAGCCCATGCTGGCATGACAACACTGCCTGCCAATGTTGCCGAAACGGCTGCAATAGCAAAACCGCGTGCAATTTTCCTGCGTGTGAACTTCATGTAGACCTCCCAATAAGCCCCATTTCCCAAAAGGGCGGAAAAGGGGAGAGCGTGTGACGCCCTCCCAAGTGACGTCACGTAATGCGACGGATGCTTTCTGCGATTTCTGCCGGTTCGAATACGTCTTTCCAGTCGTCGCGCATCAGCGCCGGGATACCAAATTCGATTGCCTTGTTGCAGGCATCGGAGAATACGCCTTGAACTTCGCCGAAAATGACCGCTCCAAGGACATTCATATGCCCCAGCAGGAAGTCTCGGGCCGCCTCTTCAGGAACGCCACGCCGGACGCTTTCATCCATGGCCTGCTTCATGACAACCAGAAGCGAGGCGCAAACGGTTTCCGACAGGCCCGGCTCGAGGATTGCGAGCTGCTCGACGGTTACGCGGTGCGAGCGCATGACCGGTGCCCAGATGACCTTCGCGATTTCTTCACCCAGCGCATAAGCTTCTTCCGGCCCCTGCATCAGAGCCGAAACGATGTGCTGCTTTGCAAACAAACCGCCGAAGTGGTCCTTTTTTGCCTGCATGTCCGTTTCGTCGTTGAAAATCGGCGGATGGCAAGGATGGGTTACGAAATAGGTGAGGTCTGCGCGTTCTGGCAGATGACCGGCAAATGGTGCGGCTGCGTCGAGCGCAATAACCATTGTGCCTGGCTTCAGCTTGTCAACGATGCCAGCAGCAACCTTACCGATGATGGTGTCCGGCACAGCCAGAATGACGACATCAGCACCTTCAAGACCTGCATCCGCATCGATAGTGTCGATGCCGAGGTCGCTCTTCAGGCGTGCCTTGCCTGCGTCGCTGACTTCGATGTGACGGACGTCGAAGCGCGAACTTTGAAGGTTCTTGGCCAGACGGTAACCCATCTTGCCGCCCGCCCCGAACAAAGCGATTGCTGTCATGATTAATATTTCCTTCCCATATTTTTGGTAGCGTAACTGGTATAACCAGTCAATGAGTATTCCAGACTAGGTGAGGGTTCCATCGCGAATCTGACTGAAATAATGGTCTGAGCCGACCTGACCGCCCTTGAGAGCGATCTGAAGACCGTTGGTGGCGACGTGTGAGCCGTGTGCCGTGCAAAGCGGCGAGCCTGGTGTTTGCGGAAGCGGCAAAAGTGTGGTGAGTGCATCGACATGCAGTTCACGCAATGCGTGGCTAGAAGTGTCGCCGCCCGCAATAACTGCGCGGGTAAGCCGTTCGCGTTCGACGAGGCTGCGGAGGATGAAGCCGAGGTTACGCGCCAGTTTGTGACGGCTGCCTGTGATTTTATCGATTTCGGTGCCGCGATCAGCTGAAGGGCCAAGCGCAGTGCTGAGGATCACGCTGTTGCCGTGCTTGAGCGCCTTCTGGCCTTCAGCAATGGCAGTTTCGATTGCCTGATTACCGTTTTCGCCGAGAAGATCGAGCGGATTGAGATCAATGCCGATAAAGCCTGATGCTGTCGCATGACGGATCTGGCGTTCTGTCGTTGGCGAGACACTGCCAGAAACGACCGCGATACGGTCAGCCTTGCCGGGAAGCGGAAACTCTTTTTTCGCGCCGATCAGTCCGGCCTTGGCCCAAGCAGCGAGAAGCGCATATTCAACACCGGACGAGCCGGCAACGAACCAACCCATATCAGGGCGCAGACGCCAAAGCTGTTGGCCTGCCTGCAGTTGGCTTTCATGGCTGTCGACGTCGAACAGCAACATGCCGTCCGCATTTTTGGCAATGGCGTTTACGCGATAATCTGCATCTCGGGCTGAAAGCGTTGCGAGATCAGCAAGAACAGCTTTAAGCACGGTCTGCTTAGCCAGATGCTCGCGCAGGTCCGCTTCGTGCATTGGCGTGACCGGATGGCGGCTCATGACCGGATGGCGGTCAATACGATAGACCTCGCCCTGATAGGCGGCAAAGAGATTGCCGAAAGTGGTGTAACGCTTGAGCTGCGGTGCACCGACAACGAGCGGCACATAGGCTTGATCAAAGATCGCTTTGCCGATTTCAACAGCCTTGCCGATACTCCCGACACGCGGTGCGGAATCAAATGTCGAGCAGACCTTATAATGCGTAATCGCAGCATTCAGGCTTTTGAGCCAGTTGAATGCAGGTGTGAGATATTCCTGCATCCATTCTGGCGTTTCGCTGCGGCTCGTTCCTGCAAGACCGATAGCCTTACAGTGCGAAAAGCGTGAAAGAAGCTTTTCATCAGGCACATTCATGAACAGCACAGTGTCAACACCGTTGCAAGCCATGGCTTCCATAACATCGGTAGAGCCGGTGAGGTCGTCGCCGTAATAAGACAGAAGCAATTCGTTGGAAGCTTGTGTCATCTACTCACCTACCGTCCCGAATTTTGCGAGCGAAGCTGCAAGTTCAGGATGGTCTGCTGCATAAGCTTCAAGCGGGATGCCCGCGACGGCTGCTTCCCAAGCCTGCCGTACAGCGCGGACACCAGCGGCCGGGCCGCCCGGATGGCTGACAATGCCGCCACCACACAGATAAAGCAGGTCTGTCGTGCGCCCTGTGCGCTCATAGGTTTCGGGTGCCTGTCCGCCCCACTGGCCAGAACCAGCAACAGGAAGTGGGCAATCTGATGGGTCGAACAGCGGCCTGCTGATAGCTTTGAACGAATTGACGAAGCTTTCGTCCGACTCCCAGTATTTCACGCGGATGCCGTTGATCTGGAACTGATCGACACCGAGCAGGCGCCAGAACTGCTGATAAACACGAAAATCCATGCCTGCGCCCGGATTACGGGTCAGAATATCCCAGCCATTACGATGTGCGTGCAGAACAAGGCCGGAGCGCTTGCGCAGGAAGCTCATGCCGCCAAAGCCGACCGAATTGATGTTGACCACGGCGCAATTGCCGCCAGCCTCCAGCACCATGTCATGGTTGCGCATCATCTCGTCAGGATCGGCGTGCGAAATGCCGAAAGCATACATGACCTTTTTGCCGGTCTTCTGCTCATGATTGAGAATAAGCGGCATGATAGCGGCGATGCGCTCTTTGAGCGGCGAATAGGCCGGGCTCATCAGCTTTTCATCGTCCTTGATGAAATCGACGCCGGATTCAATCAGTTCACTGACGAGTTCCGCTGTTTCATGCGGACGGAGACCCAGCGCGGGCTTCACGATGGTGCCAATGATCGGACGCTTTTCAACGCCTGTCAGACGACGGCTTCCGGCAATGCCGAATTGTGGGCCGGGATGGGCTGTGCGGAAAGCTTCCGGCAGCTTCATATCGACCACGCGGATGCCGGTCATGCCCTTGATCGAGTAAATACCGCCAACTGCAATCGTCATCAGCGCTGCAAGATCAGTACCGATTGCGTCGAGCGGAAAAGCAATATCGATATCGGCGCGCTTGATCGGGCTGTGGCCGGGCTCAAGCTCTGGCCATGCAGGGGCCGTTGCGTCTCCAAGTGGACGAATTTCGAGCACGCGTGCTGCAACGCGCGCCCTGAGCTCCTCGGTCTCGCCGGGGAGGGCGACAAAAGTGCCGGTCGACTGATCGCTCGCAATTTTGGCTGCCATCTGTTCGATGCTGCCGGTAGTCTCAATGCGATAGGTCAGGCTGATGTACATGGTTGTTACCGGAACGGACATTGGTTCGTTGCCAGTCGTAATCGTCTGGCGTATACGGAATAACTGGTATAATGAGTATTCCATTATGCGCAAGTGAAAAATTGTGAGACGCTTCGACTGCTGTGGGTAAATAGCTTTTCTCCACGCATTCGAAGATGCATAAGAGGGAAAAGCGCGTGAGGGGTGAGATGTAATGAACCAGCCAATCGAACCTATTGTTCGTCGCAAATTGTCCGACGAAGTTTTTGACCGGCTCGAAAACATGATCACCTCCGGCGAATTGGAGCCGGGAGACGAAATGCCGTCGGAGCGAGTCTTGATGGAGCGTTTCGGTGTTGGGCGCCCTGCAATTCGTGAGGCAATGCAGTCGCTTGCCAAAATGGGGTTGGTCAGTATTTCGCACGGAGAGCGTGCCAAGGTGCTGAAGCTAACGGCAAAGTCGATCTTTCAGCAGGTAGATCCGACTGCGAAGATCATGCTTGCGCAATCAATGGACACGCTGGAGGATTTGAAGAGTGCAAGAATTTTCTTCGAACGCGGTATTGTTCGCGAGACTGCGCAGAAGATAACGGAAAATGATATTGCGGAACTGCGAGAGATCATCGAACGGCAGCGGGAGTCGCTCGGTGACGCGGATGCATTTATCGCCGCCGATATGGAGTTTCATGTCCGTATAGCCAGAATTGCCGGTAATCCGATATTGGTTGCAGTGAGCGAGGCCATGTTGGCCTGGCTGAAAGAGTATCATACTCATATGCTTATCTGGACGGGTAAGGAGAAGTATACCCTCGTTGAGCACGAGGAGATATTGGATTGCCTGTCCGGTAAGGATGCAGACCGCGCCGAGGCTGCCATGCTCCGTCATCTTGAGCGGTCGCGTACACTTTACAAAAAGGAATAGAGCCTCCGCGAGAAGGTTATTGTCGTTTCATCAGGCGGTACACCAGAAGCGAGGAGACGATGGCGACGGTTGCGGAAACCAGCAGCGCAACTGAGAAACCGGCGGAATAACCCCGCATGGCAAGTTCAGATGCGACAGTTCTGGCTGACGGTGCCACCATGTAAAGCGCATTGGGCAGGTCGCCTGCCACTATCGCATCGGCAAAATCTCCGCTGCATGTCGGATCGCTGCAATCCGTTTGAATTAGATGAGTTCGGACAGCACTTGCTAACACACCGCTCAAGACCGCGAAGCCGAGCAGAATGCCAGTAAACCGAGCGGTTGTGCTGATGCCAGATGCCATCCCGGCCCGTTCGCGCGAAACCGTGCTCATAATCGCCTTCTGGGTCTCACCGTTCAGCAGGCCGCCACCGCTTCCGATAAGAAACATGCCGCACATCACGATAGACCAGTTTCCAGAATGTGCGCCGAGGCTTGTCACAAGACTGCCGACGCCCACGATCATGAGGCCGAGGGCAAGAATTTCTCGCGATGATACTTTCTTCCCAAGAAAGCGCCCGACATTGGGGAAGATCAACATTGCGCTTGCAAATGGAAGCATGGCAAAACCAGCTTGCAATGGTGGTTGACCAAAGCCGTTCTGAAGGAACAGTGGCAGCATGGATGCCATCACCTGCGCGCAGGCGGCATAGGTGAACATCGCCCAGACACCACCAATGAAGCGGGGATTGCGAAACAGGCCGAGATCGAGCATCGGGCGCTGCTGGGCAGTTTCGGCGATAAGAAAAATCACCAACCCGGCAACGCCGCTGACAAAACCTGTCACAGCGATTGGAGATGTCCAGCCATGTGCCTGCCCATTGATGAGCCCCCATGTTAATGCAAACATGGTCGCCGCAAAGGAAATGATCCCGATAGGATCGAGACGTCGCGCATTTTCATCATTTGAATCCGCGACGAAACGCAGTGTAGCAAGTGCCAGAACAATGCTGATGGGTATGTTTATGTAGAATGCCCATCGCCAGCCAAGCGCATGGGCAATGATGCCGCCGATAACTGGCGACAGGACCATGGTCAGGCCCATGATACCACCCCAGATTGACCATGCACGGTTACGTTCGTCTTCGGTATGGAACGTATGGCCAATGATTGCGAGTGCGGGTGCGAGCTGGAAGGCCGCGCTTGCGCCTTGCAATGCACGGGCGAGATAAAGTGTACTGGCAGAATTTGCCACACCGCAAAGCCAGGACGACAATGCGAACGCGCCAATTCCGATCAGGAAAACAGTGCGGCGTCCGAACCGATCGGCCAGGGCGCCGGCTGGTAAGAGGAGTGATGCAAAACAAAGAACATAAGTGCTGATAACCCACTCGACATCCGCAAAACTTGCTGAAAATTCGCGTGAAATAGTCGGTAGGACCATCGCGACAACATTCGTGTCCAGCACGGTCATCGCGCAACCGGTTGAGGCTGTCAGCAAAATGAAAGTTGAATTGATAACGCGCGGCGCGGATGCAAGAGCTGTCGTCATTTTGTTGTCAGCGCTGCCACACCAGCCTTCGCGATCTGCTGGTCATGATCTGGTGTATCGGCTGATACACCGATAGCCCCGACCATTGTGCCATTCACGGTGATGGGAACTCCGCCGCGCATAAGCACGAAGCCGCGCGCGGTGATAGCGGCAGGGCGTGCCCCATTAATAGCGTCTTCGAGAACGCCGCTTTTCCGACGGAAAAGAGCGGCTGTGCGAGCTTTGCCGGGTGCAAGCTCGATACCGGCAGGTACTGACGCGTTGTCCATACGTACAGTGAGAATCGGCAGCCCTTCAGCATCTACGACCGAGATCACGCAGGGCCAGCCCTTCGCTGCTGCTTCCTTTTCGGCAGCGGCCACAACAGAGCGTGCCGCTTCAAGGGTGAGATAGGGTTTGGTGGGTAGCTCCAATGCTGATACCGGGCTGGCGAGAACTATCGTTGCGATCATCGAGACTATAACCGTGGCAGGACGTGGAGGCATCAGGCTTTCCTTCATAGCGATTGAGCTGCCAGTAAACAGGATATTTGAATTTCTTTCATTCGCGGTATTTTGAAATAATATTAGTTCTTGCCTAATTATGGGATTCGCATATGGAACTCAGACACCTTCGTTATTTTGTGACACTCGCCGAAGAGCTTCATTTTTCAAGAGCAGCAGAGCGGTTGAACATAGCTGCTCCGACGCTCACGGTTCAGATACAGGAAATCGAGCGGCGGCTCGGTGCGAAGCTTTTTCTCAGAACCAAACGTTCAGTCACAATCACCCCGGCGGGCGAGGTCTTTCTCAAGGAAGCAAGATTGGTGCTGGATCAGTTCGACAAGGCAGAAAGTGTCGGACGCAGAGCCGGGCGGGGGGAAATCGGTCGGATCGAAATAGGCTATGTCGGTTCGGCGGCTTATGCCGGAGCCTTGCAGATGCAGATCGGCCGTTTCTCGCATGATTGGCCCCAAGTGGAACTTCACTCGCGCGAATTTCCGATGGAGGATCTACCGAAGCTCATTGAGGACGGGCATCTCGACATCGGCTTCGTCCGTATGCCGATGTCGCTCCCACCATCACTCAGCGCTCATGTTTTGCTACAAGACTATTTTTGTCTGGCGCTGCCCTCCGACCATCGGCTTGCGGTTGCTGAGTTGGAGGATCAATATGCTCTTCTTGTGGAAAGCCGGTTTATTCTGCCGGAACAGGAGGCAGGCACGTATGAAGTCGCGAAGCGCGGAGGATTCACTCCAAGGATCGTTGCAAAGCCGGGCGGTCTTCTTGCTGTTCTGACACAAGTGTCTTTGGGTGCAGGCATATCGGTAATACCGGGCGTGGTGAGAAACGTCGTGCGCATGCCCAATACGGTTTTTCGTCCAATAGCGGGAAAGCCGATCATGTCGGAAGTGGTTGCTATTTTTAGAGATAGGGAACATGCGGGCAGCGTCAAAAATTTCATCACCCAGATATGCGCTTCGCCACCGATCCAGCTTGACCACAGGCAAAATGAACAAATGTTATGAAATATATTTCATTATATGAATTATATTGACAGGTGCGTTTCTTTGCGATTAGCTATCAATACTGGTCTTCGAGGAGGAGGACCGGTCTTCATAAAGATCAACGGCGTTTTTGGGACGCTATCCGCGCGTTTGGGAGGGGCTTCGGCCTCGAGGAGGACACTTGCGCAATTTTCTGAGCACAACCGCGATGGCGGTTCTTGCGGCAACGCTTCTGGCCGGTTCCGCAACGGCAGCCGAGACGGAAAATCCGTTCCGCTGTAAACCGGGCGAAAAATATGTGATGAACGTCATGGTTTCTGGCGTTGAATACTGGTTTCCCGTCTATGAAATGTTTAAGCAGGCCGTTCAGCAGTTCGGCTGTGAGACGGAATATACCGGTACGCCGGAATATGATGTGAACAAGCAGATCGCCACGTTCGATCAGGCTTTGGCGCAGAACCCAGCTGGCATTCTCGTTCATCCAATGAATTCCGACCCGTTCATCGAGCCTATCAACCGGGCGATTGATCAGGGCACGGCGGTCGTCACATTCGCAGCAGACTCACCGCTGTCGAAGCGTGTGTCCTTCATCACATCGGACAATACCCGCGAAGGCACTTATGCGGCCGATGCCATTGCCCAGAAAATGGGCGGCAAAGGCGAATATGCAGTTCTTGAAAATCCGGGACAGGATAATCACGACAAGCGGATTGCAGCCTTCATTGCCCGTATGGAAGAAAAGTGGCCGGACATGAAACTGGTCGGTCGCGCTGCTTCCAATCAGGACCCGACCAAGGCTTATCAGGGTCTGTCGAGCCTCATTCAGGCAAATCCAAACCTCGGTGCGGTTTTCATGCCAGAGGCTAACTCCGCAATTGGGGCTGCGCAAGCGAACAAGGAAGCTGGCGGTAAGGTCCTCGTCATGTGTGCGGACGTCAATGCCAATATCCTCGACATGATTAAGGCTGGAGAAGTCTTCGGTTCGATCAATCCGAACCAGGGGATGCAGGGCTATATGGGCTTCATGTTGCTGTGGCTCGCCAAGCATCCGGAACTGATTGACCCGATGAACGATGCCAAGCGTTCCGGCTTCAACCCTATGAGCATTCCTGTCGTCGATAACGGCCTTTCGATTGTTACGGCGGAAAATGCTGACGACTTCTATTGGGATAAATATCTGAAGCGTCGCGGTACCAAGGGCATTGAGGAGTAGGCTCTGTTCAAGGAGCCATCCGCGCCCCGCGGTGCGGATGGCTATGACGAAGAGGGAGGAAAAGATGGCTGAACCGGTGCTGACCATCCATGGCGTAACCAAGCATTTCGGAGCGGTGAAAGCGCTGACGCAAGTAGATTTCACGCTTGAACGTGGCGAGGTTCATGCGCTGTGCGGCGAGAATGGTGCGGGAAAATCAACACTGATGAGCATTATCGCTGGCGTTTTGCAACCGACCGAAGGTGAAATACGCATCGACGGAATGACCGTTCATATTGCTTCTCCCGCCGCGGCCCAGTCGCTTGGTATCGGTCTGGTGCATCAGGAAATAGCACTTTGCCCGGACGCAACAGTGGCCGAAAACATGTTCATGGCGACGACCAATCGCCGCCGTTCGCCTTTCATGAATTACCGCACGCTGGAACGAAATGCCCAGATCGTGATGAATCGCCTGGCAGCTATTGATGTTCGACAGAAGGTCGCCGACTTGCCGATTTCCAGCCAGCAGCTTGTGGAGATCGCCAAAGCACTAACACTCGATTGCCGCGTATTGATTCTGGATGAACCGACAGCAGCGCTCACGGAAACGGAGGCCCAGCAGCTCTTTTCGATCATCCGTGACCTCAAGGCAAACGGCATTTCTATCATCTATATCAGTCACCGGATGGCCGAGATTTTCAGCCTTTGCGACCGCGTGACGGTTTTCCGCGATGGTCGTTATGTATGTACCGATCGTATTGCAGATGTGACACCCGACGATGTGGTGCGCCGGATGGTGGGACGTGAGATCACGCAGCTTTATCCGGATAAACTCGGACCGAACGAGCTAGCAGGCGAAGTCATTCTTGAAGTTGACGGTATTAGCGATGGCGTGCGCTTTAATGACGTGGGCTTTGCCGTTCGCAAAGGTGAAATTGTTGGGATCGGTGGCCTTATCGGATCTGGGCGAACGGAGATTGCCGAAGGTATCTGCGGCCTTCGTCCACGCACCGCAGGAACAGTTCGCCTCCATGGCAAGACACAGAAGATAAATTCATATTCTGATGCCACCAAGGCCGGCATTGTTTATCTTTCCGAAGACCGCAAAGGTTCTGGTGTATTTCTCGAAATGTCCATCGCCCAGAATATTTCCGTGCTGGACCTGAAATCATTGACTAATGGCGCCGGGCTTCTGAATGGGCGGGCGGAGGCCGCACTTGCAGAGGATTTTGCGAAACGGCTTTCCGTACGTATGGGCGGCATCGAAGCGCCGGTGAAATCACTTTCGGGCGGCAATCAACAGAAAGTGGCAATTGCCAAACAACTGGCTGTGAAACCTAAAGTCATTCTGATGGATGAACCAACACGGGGCATTGATGTCGGCGCAAAGGCGGAAATTCATCGCCTGCTGCGGGAGCTTGCGCGCTCCGGTATCGGTATCATCGTCATTTCGTCGGAAATGCCGGAACTGCTTGGTCTTTCTGATCGTGTACTAGTCGTTCGGGAAGGGCACATTGCGGGAGAGCTTTCTGCGGACACCATGTCAGAAGAGGCGGTAATCCTTCTTGCTTCAGGCATTGGCGCGGAACGGGCATCGCACCATGCCGCATGAAAAGAAAATGGGAGAGGGTGAAATGGCAATCGACACAATGGCAGCAGTTGCGCCGAAAAACTCGTCGATAAGGCGCATTGGGACCATGCGTGAAGCCGGTCTGATTGCAATCATTCTGGCATTGGCCGTGGTGATGAGTTTTGCGTCGCCGCACTTTCTGACGCTCGGCAATTTTCGTGCGATGTTGATGAGCTTCTCGGTGGAAGGCATCGTCGTGGTGGGGATGACGATCCTGCTGATTGTCGGGGGCATCGACCTTTCGGTGGGCTCGGTGGTCTGTTTCTCCATGGTCCTCTCCGGTGCGCTCTTTCTTGCCGGGCTCGATCCGTGGACAGCGTCGCTTGTCGGTATTGCGGCAAGCGCTGCGATCGGCGGTATTATGGGTTTCTTCGTAACAGTCGTTGGCCTCAACCACTTCATTACGTCGCTGGCAACCATGGTAATTGTACGCGGCCTCTGCCTTATCATTACCAAAGGAACGCCACTATCGCTTTTCACGCTGCCCCCTAGTTTTAAGGCAGTGGGGCAGGGTACCTTTTACGGCATTCCTTATGTCATCCTGATTTTCGTCGCTGTCGTTATTCTGTTCGATTTTCTGCTGCGCCGGGCCACGGCCTTTCGCAAGGTGTTCTATACCGGCAGCAATGAGAAGGCTGCGCTTTATTCGGGCATCAAAACGAACCAGGTCAAATTCTGGGTGACTGTGCTGTGTTCGACGCTCGCCGGTGTTGCAGGCGTCATCTATATGTCCCGCTTCGGTGCCGCGACGCCTACTTTCGGCGTTGGCATGGAGCTGAATATTATCGCTGCCGCAGTTATCGGCGGTGCATCGCTCAGCGGTGGTTCCGGCACGATCCTTGGCGCTATTCTTGGCATGGCACTGCTGTCGCTGGTCACATCCTCGCTGATCCTGCTCAATGTTTCGGTGTATTGGCAGGATATGATCAAGGGCTGCATCCTTCTCGCCGCAGTTTCCATCGACCATTTCCTGCACAAGCGGAAGGCGTCCTGATATGTCCACTGCTAAACTGAAGCCGAAAGCAATAGCGCCACGTGAGGAAATCGTCGTTGCCCGCCAAATGCATCAGGCACTTGTGCTGCATTTTCTGGAAGGACTGACACAGGCGCAGATTGCTGACCAACTTGGGATTTCTCACGCAACTGTCAACCGGCTCATCAAACGCGGCCGCCAGCTTGGTCTCGTGGAAATTAAGATCAAATCGCCAGTCGAGCCTCTTGTTGATCTGGAAGAACGACTGTTGGGAATTGGCGGTATCAGTCGGGCAGTCGTCGTGCCGACCGCATCCGACAACCCGCAAACAGCTCTGCTGTCGGTGGGGGAGGCAGCTGCCCGACTGCTTCTCGAAGAGATTGCCGATGGTGACACGATTTGCATCACTGGCGGAAAAGGCGTCAGCGCAGTGGTCGCGGGAATTCAAGCGCCGCGCCGTTTCGATGTCGAGGTTATTCCAGCAACGGGCTGTGTGCAGGGAAAACACTATACTGACGTGAATCACGTCTCGACGTTGATGGCCGAAAAACTCGGTGGGCATTCTTATCAAATACACGCGCCCTTGTTTGCAGATGATGCTGCGCAGCGCGCAATGCTGATGAACATGCGTTCTGTAGCTGACGTGTTTCGGCGGGCGAGGGAAGCCAAGGTAGCCATCGTCGGTATCGGCTCCATCATGAGCACGGATTCGACCTATTACGACCTGCACCCGTCATCGAGCGAGGATCGTACTGCTATCGAACATTCCGGTGCCAGTGCGGAACTTCTCGCTCATCTGCTCGATGTTGGCGGTCAGGTATGTGAATACAGCCTTAACCGGGCGCTGGTCTCGCTTACGCTGGATGAGTTTGCGCATATCCCGACGAAGATCGGTGTCGCCAGCGGATTGAACAAGGCCGAGTCTATCCTGAGCGTTCTTCGCGGCAATCATCTCGATACGCTTGTCACCGACGAAGCGACTGGTACCCGCATTCTAGAACTCGCATCCCAAGAAGGATATTCCGCATGAGCGGCGAACAGTTGATCCGCGAAATCGGGCGCTCCGGCGTCAAGGCTTCCGCAGTCGGTCTCGGTACATGGGCCATAGGCGGCTGGATGTGGGGCGGAACGGATGAAGCCCAATCTATCGCAGCTATCCAGTCATCACTGGACGCTGGCGTGACACTGATCGATACGGCGCCAGCCTACGGCCTCGGACGCTCTGAGGAAATTGTAGGCAAAGCAATTGCCGGACGCCGCGACAAGGCCGTAATTGCTACCAAATGCGGCCTCGTCTGGCATACCCAGAAAGGTAAGCACTTCTTCGATCAGGATGGAAAGCCAGTCCATCGCTATCTGGGGCGGGATGCGATCATCCATGAGGTCGAGGAAAGCCTGCGTCGCCTTGGTACCGATTATATCGACCTCTACATCACCCATTGGCAGGACTCGACGACGCCAATCGAAGAAACTGTAGCGGCGCTCGAAGAACTGAAACAGGCCGGTAAAATCCGGGCTGTTGGTGCCAGCAACGTCAATCCGCCGGAACTGGAACAATATATCCAGACTGGCGCGCTTGATGCGATCCAGGAGCGGTTCAGCATGATCGATCGCGAGATCGAGCAAGACCTGCTGCCGCTTACGACGGCAAACAACGTATCGACGTTGAGCTATTCTTCACTCGCGCTTGGTCTTCTGTCTGGCATGATCGGACCGGAACGTGTGTTTTCCGGGGACGATCAACGCAAGGACAATCCACGCTTTTCCGTTGCCAACCGGCAGAAGGCGAAGAATTTCGCGATGGCCATACAGCCGGTCGCTGACCGCCATGGCGCGACGATAGCTCAGATCGTAATCGCTTGGACGCTCGCACAGTCAGGCGTGACTTTCGCACTTTGCGGAGCGAGAAATCCGACACAGGCGCTCGACAATGCGCACGCAGGAAAGCTCCAGCTCTTGGCCGACGATCTCGCGCTCATCGACGGAGCCATTTCGGCACAACTGGTTGACATGGACGGATAACGGACGGCCATCATGAACCGAAAAGAGATATTAGACGGGCTCCGCCAGAGCCCGAAGGTGGACGTTTGTGTCGTCGGCGGTGGCATTAACGGGCTCAGCGTTTTCCGTGAGCTTGCGCTGCAGGGCGTGAACGTGCTGCTGGTTGAGCAGTCCGATTATTGCTCAGGTGCCAGTGCAGCGCTCTCGCGCATGGTTCATGGCGGATTGCGTTATCTGGAGAATGGCGAATTCAGTCTCGTGAAGGAATCCCTGGTCGAGCGTGACAGATTGCTGCGCAATGCTCCCCATTATGTCGCGCCATTGCCGACGACGGTTCCGATCTTCGACATTTTTTCGGGGTTAGGAAATGGGATTGTGCGTTTTCTGGGGCTTACCCGCCGTCCGAGCCGACGCGGTGCAATCGCTATCAAGGCAGGGCTAGGCATCTACGATTTTCTGACGCGTAAACGAGCGCTTATGCCGAAGCATCGTTTTCGCAGTCGCAAAACGACACTTGCAAAATGGCCTTCGCTCAATCCTGCGATCCGTAGTTCTGCCACCTACTTCGATGCGTGGGTCAGCCACCCGGAGCGGATTGGGATCGAACTCCTGCGCGATGGCCTTTCTGCTGGACCAAATGCCAATGCGCTGAACTATGCGACAATTCGGGAAACCGGCGATGGTAATTTCCAATTATTCGATGGCGTTTCCGGTGAAATAATATCCATCCAGCCGCGTCTGGTCATAAACGCCACGGGCGGCTGGATCGATATCGCGAATGGCACGCTGTTTCCAAAAGAGGCTCAGCCTGCTCCGTTGATGGGAGGCACCAAAGGATCGCATCTTATTGTCGATAATTCTGCTCTTAGTGACAGTCTTGATGGGCACATGATCTATTACGAGAACGAGGACGGGCGCATTTGCATCCTGTTCCCCTATCTCGGCAAAGTTCTCGTCGGCTCGACCGATATTCGCGTTGACGATCCCGGCACGGTGCGCTGCGAGACTGACGAACGGGACTACATTTTGCAATCGCTCGCCTTCGTGTTGCCGGAAATCAAAGTACGTCCTGAGGAGATTGTCTTCCAGTTCGCAGGTGTGCGCCCGTTGCCAGCCAGCAATGACAGTTTTACAGGGCGTATCCCACGCGACCATTTCTGTACGGTGCTCGAAGGGCAGAATGGGCGTCCGCCGGTCCTCTGCATGATCGGCGGAAAATGGACGACTTTCCGCTCCTTTGGCGAAATGGCGGCCGATATGGCGCTGAAGCGGCTCGGTTTGTCGCGACGGATCGACACAACGGAACGCGCCATAGGTGGTGGACGCGAATTTCCGAAAAACCGTGCAAGCTGGATCTCAAAAACGGCAACCGCCACCGGACTTCCCGTAAACCGCGTTGAAACACTCTTTGAACGTTACGGCACAGATGCCGTCAAAATCGCTCGTTTCATCGTGGAAGGGTCGGATTATGCCTTGCCCAAACCTGACTATAGCAGGCGGGAGCTTTCCTATCTCATCCAAACCGAGGCGACTGAGCATCTCGACGACTTGCTTCTCCGTCGCACGACATTGGCGATTTCCGGCGAACTCTCTCTCGCCATGGTCGAAGCTGTGCTTGATTTACTGGCGACGGAGAAAAGTTGGTCGCCAAAGCACCGCGACGCAGAGCTGACGCGATTTCTAACCCTCATGCGCGAGCACCACGGTGTCTCCAAGGAAACCCTTTCCGCAAGGAACGATCAAAGGAGTGAATTATGCGAGAAAACTGCAAAGTCCGGATGAACCGGTTGTTCGGCAACGGTCGTTGTCTGGATGTGGCTGTCGATCATGGCGTGTGCAATGAACCATCTTTTCTCGACGGATTGGAGAATATGCCAGTTGTCGTTAAGGCATTGGTTGACGCAAAGCCTGATGCCATCCAGATGAACTATGGTCAGGCTGATCTGCTGCAGGATATTCCCGGCAAGGATAAGCCAGCGCTGGTCATGCGCCTCGACATGGGCAATCCCTATAACCGAAACCGCCATCGCGACATGTGGGCGGTGCTACAAAACGAGGCCGATCCGCTGATTGGAGCGCTCCAAATGGATGCGGCTTGCGTGGTGGTGAACCTCTTCATGCTGCCGGACGAGCCGGCTCTCTTTCGTCAATGCGTACAGAACATTTCCCGCGTCCGGGCAGACTGTGAAAAATATGGCATGCCGCTCATGATCGAACCGCTCGTCATGCAGCCAGTCACAGAGCGCGGTAGCTACATGGTCGACGGTGATGCCGACAAGATCGTGACACTCACACGGCTCGCCCGTGAAATGGGAGCTGACATCATCAAGGCAGACCCGACAACAAATGCAGAGGATTTCCATCGTGTCGTAGAGACGGCGCGCTGTCCGGTGCTGGTGCGTGGCGGCGGCAAGGAGGATCTCTCCGCCGTGTTTGCTAAATCTGCAGCCTTGATGCAGCAAGGTGCAATGGGCATGGTCTATGGGCGTAACATATATCAGCATGCCAATCCAAGCGCCGTGGTGCGCGGATTGATGGCGATTATCCATAAGAATGCGAGTGGCGAGGAGGCCTATTCGCTCTATCAGCAGGGCTGAGTTACTGGATTGGTTGGACCTTGGGAGGGGTTCTGCATGCAAAAATATCTGTTGGGGCTCGATGCGGGCAACACTGTCATCAAGGCGGTGGTTTTTGATCTTTCGGGACGGGAGCTCGCCCATGCAGGTGAAGAAGGACATAGCCGTATGCCGCATCCTGGTCACGTCGAGCGTGACCTTGGCGAGCTCTGGTCCAATGCCAAACGAGTTATAGGGGCTTGCCTCGATAAGGCGGGTATAGCGGCGAGCGATATTGCCGCTATCGGCTGTGCCGGACATGGCAACGGGCTCTATGCGCTCGACCGGGAGGGAGAACCGCTCATAGGCATCCAGTCGCTCGACACCCGCGCGACCGGTCTCGTTGAAGAGTGGGTGGCGGAAGGGGTGGGCGCGAAGACGTACCCGATAGCGCGCCAGCGTCCATGGCCCTCCCAAACCCCGACACTGCTCGCCTGGCTGAAGCGCTATCAGCCCGAACTGTTCGGTCGGATTGGCACTGTATTCTTCTCCAAGGATTTCGTAGTCAATCGCTTGACAGGCAAACGTTTCAGCGAAGTTTCCGACATGTCAGGGGCGGGCTTGCTCGATCTTGCAACGCGCCGTTACAATAGTGCTTTGATGGACGCTTATGGTTTGGGTGACAGTATGGACATCCTGCCGCCGCTCATCGAAAGCGATAATATTGCAGGTAATGTAACTGAAGCTGTGGCACGGGAGACTGGGCTTGCGGCGGGTACGCCCGTTGTTGGAGGCCTCTTCGATGTCGTAGCGTCGGCGCTGGGGTCTGGCGTCTCGCGTTCAGGAAGTGCATCGATCATCGCGGGTACGTGGAGCATCAACCAGATTATTGTCGATAGTCCTGATCTCAAGGGGCCAGTCTTCATGACCTCTACTTTTGATCGCAACCGTTACATGGCTATGGAAAACAGCGCGACGTCGGCTGCAAATCTGGAATGGCTGGTGCGGGAGTTCTTTGAAGGTGACCATCATGCCGATGTCTCGCCATTCGATGTTTGCTGCAGCCTGGCCGCAGCGATAGAGCCAGCAAATGATGATCCGCTTTACCACCCTTATCTCTACGGCGCGCAACAGGACGGTCACGCCCGCGCTGGGTTTTACGGTATTGCGGGCTGGCATACGAAGGGACATCTGATACGCGCTTTGCTTGAGGGTGTTGCCTTCGGTCACCGCCAGCACGTGGAGACAATTCGAAAAGCAGGTGCAACTTTCGAGGAGGCAGTGCTTTCCGGCGGCGGCTCGCGTAGTCGTCTCTGGCCCCAGATATTTGCCGATGTGCTCGGCGTGCCTGTAACCGTTGCCGTCTCACGAGAAACGGGCGCACTTGGCGCAGCCATCGCAGCAGGCACGGGGGTTGGTCTGTTCTCAGATTTCACAGAAGGCGCCAATGCCATGGTGCGCGCTGATCGGCACTACAAGCCGAACGCCGCGCTGGATGGACACTATAATCGCCGTTACGCGCTTTATAGAGACATCACAGCCGCAATGACGCCTCTCTGGCGTCAGATTCAGGCCAATCCGATACAAACCTTACAGTTAGCGGAGACTGTCTAGCCGGTCGTGGGTCTCAGCGGCGATTCCCCACGCTGCCTACTCACCTCCCGGCTCGCTGAAACTGGTATAGATGTCCGCTCTCGTCTGCGGTACAGCGGAAATGCCGCGTTTGCGTTTTGAAGCCACCGTCTGGTTGATCTGGACGGTGCCTCTCTCAAATGCCAGCGAACATCCCGCGAGATAGAGTAGCCAGAGACGCGCTTTCGGATAACCGATTTCGGCAACGGCTTTGTCGAAATTGGAATACAGTCGTTCACACCATAACCGGCAAGTGCGGCCATAATGTTCGCGCAGATTTTCGACGTCGTGGACTTCGAACCCGTGTCCTTCAAGGTTCTCTACGGTCATTCCAAGATGATCGAGTTCCCCACCGGGGAAAATATATTTCACAAGAGCCTTATGCTCTGCACTTTTTCGTTTGAAGGATTTCTTGTCCTTCTTCATACGCCTTGTGATTGCGTGATGCATGTAAAGCCCACCGGGGCGTAGAAGCCGGTTCACAGCGCTGAAATAGTTATCGTAGTTGGCGATTCCCACATGCTCGAACATTCCCACAGACGAAATCTTGTCGAACTGACCGTCGAGCTCTGCATAGGATTTGACGTGGATGGTAATCCTATCTTCAAGTCCTGCCTGCTTGATCCTCTCGCGGGCCAGCGCGGTTTGCGCTTCCGACAATGAAACGCCAGTTCCGATGACGCCAAAGTTCTGCACTGCATAGATCAGGAGGGCACCCCAACCGCAACCGATATCCAGAAGACGGTCACCGGGTTTCAATCGTAGTTTACGGCAGATGAGCTCCAGCTTGTCCTTCTGTGCCTGGTCGATATCATTGGCCCAGTCCGTGAAGTAGCCGCATGTGTAAACCATTCGCTCATCGAGGAATAAGCGATAAAACTCGTTGGATACATCATAATGATGGGTAATCGCCTCCTTGCTCGACCCGCTGACGAAAGGCTCCTTGCCGTCAAGAACTTCCCGCGCGTCGGTTTTGCCAGCCAACAAAAGAGCCGGAAGATCTTTGAGTAGTTGCCATTTTGGCAGTTCTTTCAATCTGTTCTTCACACTCCCATCGGTCTTGGCTTTAGCGAGATCGAAGATCGTACCGTTGCTGATATCGACGCGACCGGATGTCCAGATATCAATCAGGGAATCATAGTTGGGCTTGAGAAGAAGCTGTCGAACGATTGTCGGGTCGTTGATTACCAATGATGGGCCATCGAATGCACCGATGCGTGTGCCGTCCCAGAGTTCCACGTTGAATTGTGGGCGCAGTGTTTCGACAACTGTCCGGATAATACGAACCGACCTGGATTCAACCGTCATGCCATGCCTCTCTATTGAGGTTTCAGAAGGTAGTCTTCTCGCGCTGACCCTAACCTAAGGTATTAGCGATTGCAGTCATAAAATCGTGACAGTTACTGCTGTTCTTTCAACAGGAGCAGCACTTGATATGCAGGATTGCCTGCGTGTCGCGTTTCGGTCAAAACAACGCTGCTGACTTGCGATTCAGGGAAAGGAACAGCCGATGGATAAACGTTCGCATACAATTCGATGGCTTGCGATATTCTCGGTCATATCTTGTATTCTGAATTTTCCAACGCGTTTGCATGCGCAACAGGCTGCAGATGCAGAGGTGTCGGCGATGACTGAAGAGACATTGCATCATCCTGCACCGGCAACCGACACATTCGGTCAGACGCAGTTTGTTCTCAGCGGCGATCCCATTGTCCCTCCGCGCGACTACGCAAAAGGGTCGGAGATACCGAATCCCGATGAGTATGATCCGATCGAGTCCGGCACGATTTTTGATATCGTTTATCTGGGCATTATCGATGGCAGAATGCGTTTCGAGATTCGCGGTTATACCGCGACTGACTTGCTAAACCCGGATACGGGACAAACAGTCGATTTTCCGGTCGAGCAACAATCTATCGAAATCAGGAATATTCGAATTGAGGTGGAGGCTGCGGAATCGGGAAGTCTGACTTACAAAGCAAGCAGGTTTTCTGAAGCTTCGGGAGACTAGTTCTCCGGTGTATCCCAACCGGGATACACGCCTGAACGCATATTGCCCCAAGTTGAATCAATGTCGTGATACTCGTGATAAAGTCTGACAATGATGGCAGTCACAAGGAAAGCTGCGCATAAAGCCAGTATGATTTTAAAGAATAAGTCCGGCTTCAAGCCCTGCCTCACCCGTTGTTAGATGCAATTCTCAATATGTTATATCCGTGCGGATCAGTGTTTTTCGTTAACGGTCGCTGTCGAAAGGAAGTTTCGTTCAATGCGGCATTGTTGAGAAGTGCCTGATGTTTTGAATTGTGAAACGATAGAAATAGCGGGTAAGTGCTTGCGATTCGACGAGCCGAAATTTTGCGCATTGAACCACGTGAAGAGGCGAACAGCATGGAATTTCCCCGTGACATCGAAGATGCGGCCAGAAATTTGTGGCTGGAAGTCTCCGAAGCGAACGAAAAAGTTGTACCCGTCGATGTGATCGCGCTTGCTATCCTCAGGGAAAGGCAGCGATGTGCGACAATTGCACTTTGCTTCTTTGATGACGAAGAGTGGTCGGATGAATACCGCATGGCAGGTGGGCTGACCGCAGATGCAATACTTGCAGGTAATAGCAATAGTTCAGAATAGAGCGGTGGCGTCGTACATGAAGCTTGTCGCACGGAGAAACGGAATAAAATGGTATTAGAGCGTTTAGCGGTGGTGTGTGTTTGCCTGCTTTCATTGACTTTGGTTGGATGCACGACATCGCCGCAGAATTATGCAGCGTCGCTTTCAACGCAGGATCCCAAATGGCAGTCGCCGCAGTGCGAAGAAATTCGTGCAGAGGCCACGAACTATGAGGCCAGAGAAACGAAAGCTTCTGATCTGGCTCCCGGACTTCTCATCGGCCCATATGGGCTGGGTATCGCGGCGGCAATAAAAGAGAACGACGAGAAGCGGCGGAAAATTTTCGTTCGTGAGATGCATCTGCGTTGCTCAAGCGCGCCTCTTCCAAAGGAACTTGAAAATACGCAGAACGAAACGAACCAGTCAAAACTGGCTGATACATTTCGATAGTTCGTATAGGTCTTCAGGTCATTCCAGTCCGTAATAACCGTCTTCAACAGCGAGTTAAAATGTCCAAATTTGTACCCGTAATTGCGTTGCACGGCGGCGCTGGAACCATTCTCAAGGCCAATATGACGCCGGAGAAAGAGGCTGCCTATCACGCTGGCCTGCGTGAATGCCTGCAGGCGGGACTGGACGTCTTACGTAAGGGGGGCAAAGCTATCGATGCTGTCACGGCATCTGTAATTGCTCTGGAAGAAAATCCGCTTTTTAACGCCGGGCGAGGAGCTGTTTTCACCGCAGACGAAACGCATGAGATGGATGCGGCCATTATGGATGGCACAACTCGGGCATGCGGAGCAATTTCCGGAATTTGCGGACCACGCAACCCTATTCTGGCGGCACGTGCGGTTATGGAGCAGACCGAACACGTTTTTTTTGCAGGCGAAGGGGCGAAGCGGTTTTGCGAAGCTGCCGGTCTGGAAATGATGGCACCGGATTGGTTTTCGACGGAACAGCGTCGCAAGGCATTGCATGACGAAATGGAGCATCGTCGCAGTGGCGCAGCCGACGATGGCGATCCAGCCCGCAAGCACGGGACCGTAGGTGCTGTTGCACTGGATAGTTTAGGGCATCTGGCTGCAGCAACATCGACAGGGGGCATGACGGCCAAGACGCCGGGACGTGTTGGAGACAGTCCGGTCATCGGCGCTGGAACCTGGGCTGATGACCAGACGGTTGCGCTTTCTGCAACAGGTCACGGAGAATATTTCATCCGCTGGGCGGTGGGTCACGAAGTGGATGCGCGGATGCGCTGGGCCGGGCAATCGCTCAGCGAAGCGGCTGGTACTGTTGTCCGCGAACTTGGCGAAATCGGCGGTTCTGGTGGTCTTGTTGCGGTGGACCGTAAAGGCAATATCAGCCTGCCGTTTAACAGTCCGGGCATGTATCGTGCCTGGTGCGGTGCAGACGGTGAGATTTATACCGGAATCTATGGTCAGGATTGAAGTATTTGCTTGAGATTGCAGAGCTTGTCAGGATGTTGCCAGCTCTGTTGTCTTGAAACGGTTGTTCATGTGCGTATGGGGATTGGTGCCATACGCCATAAATCTCTTTCCCGATATGCATGGCAACGTTTGCCCCGGACATATTGCGGGCTCAATATTACCCAATCCCTTAAAGACAGGCTGCCAACGATATGGCCGCCTATAGACACGTATTCCAGATTGGAATGGCAAGTCTAAAATTGCATTGGCCAAAGCCCAAATTTGCTGCCTATAAATTTCAAATAACAAAACTGACAGTCAGGGGAGAATGCTCCTCAGCTTTTCCTTAAGCTTTTGAAAAAGCGAGAAGATCAGCTCCGAGCAACGATGACTGGCGCGCCTTTCAAACGAGCGCAAAAATGGGGAAATGAATGACGGAAGCCAAGTGCGTTCCGGAGGGACAGATTTGCCCTTCTGGCGAAAAGGCGCAGCTATTCAACAATATGGAGCCGCAAAGCGGTGCCAATGGAGCGGCAAATGTTGCGCAACCGACGCAGGAGTTCCGCTTGCCGGTCAGCGATCTACATGAGCTTTCCGTTTTGGAATATGGCAATCCGAAAGGCATCCCAGTCGCTTTTCTGCACGGCGGTCCTGGTGCGGGGGTGTCGGCCAAGCAGATAGCCAGTTTTGATCTCGATATCTATCGTGTCATCACCTTCGATCAGCGTGGCGCGGGTCGTTCCACTCCAGTCGCGGAAATTGCTGAAAACACCACACAGCATCTGATTGCGGACATGGAAACCTTACGCGAAAAACTGGATATCGAGCGCTGGCTCGTGGCCGGTGGTTCTTGGGGATCGTGTCTTTCGCTTGCTTATGGCATCGCGCATCCGCAGCGTTGCCTCGGCTTTCGGCTGCACGGCATATTTCTCGGGGGGCAGGAGGATGTCGATTGGTGGTTCCATGGCTGCCGGGCCATTTTTCCAGACCACTGGCAGAAATTTGCCGAATTCGTGCCAGCAAGCGAGCGCAGCAATCTACTTACCGCTTATTATAAGCGGCTCACCTCGGGCGATCCCGTACAAGAACAGGAAGCGGCCCAGAGCCTGCGCGGGTTCTCGGCGCGCACGCAGACCTTCGAACCGGACACGGACCACGTTTCCAAGCTTCTGAAGCCGGAAGCGGCTTTGGCCGTATCACGCATTTTTACGCACTATTGCGTCAACCATGCTTTCCTCCCGGACAATTATCTCATCGATAATATCGATCGTATCCGCCACCTTCCCGCTGAAATTGTGCAGGCGCGCTACGATACCGTCACTCCGATGATGACGGCGTGGAAACTCAAGGAAGCTTGGCCGGAAGCGAATTTCACCATCGTCACGCTTGCCAATCATCAGTCGACAATTGGCCCGATGGCCGATGCACTGACCGCCGCATCAGCCCGGCTGGCGCGGCAATTGAGGTAAGCCCACACTTTCAATGCTTGGAATTGAGGACAGTTCGATGTTCGATACAAAGACCGCCGATACATCGCTTTCGATGACGCACTACATCGATATCTGCAAGGCCGTAAAGCCCGTCGTCTCGCCGGACGGTGAGCTTCTGGTCTATCTCAGCGATGAAAGCGGCACGGCGCAGGTCTGGGGGCGCCCGCTTGCGAGCGGCGTGCCACGCCAGATCACCAATCTGCCGGAACCGGTCGGCAATCTTGCCTTCAATCCGAAGAGCCGTGATCTGCTTATCACTACCGACTGGGGTGGTGATGAGCGTCATCAGCTCTGGTTGATCGAAAACGCCGAAGGTGAGCCACGTCTCCTCACCACCGATACTACGGTGGTGCATGCCTGGGGTTGCTGGTCGCCGGACGGCACGCAGATCGCCTATGGTGCCAATTATCGCGATCGTTCGCACATGGACATTCATGTGATGACCGTTGCAACTGGCGAGACCAAACGCGTCTACAAGGGTATCGGTTGGCGCACTCCCGCCGCTTTTGCGCCCGATGGCAAGTCGCTTCTGGTCAATGATTGCCGGCGTGCCACGACGGATCAGGATTTTTGCCGTCTCGATCTCGAAACAGGCGTTTATGAAAACATTCTGCCGCATGAAGGCCGGGCGCGCTATCAGGCACCGAAATTCTTCAAGGATGGTTCCGGCATTCTGTTGATTGCCGATCAGGAACGCGAGTATCTCTCGGTCATGGTAAAGCCGCGTGACGCGGCATCGCTGACCGAACTCGCGGCTTTCGAAGGGCAGGATGTCGAAGCGCTTGCAATCTCACCCGATCAAAGCAGGATGGCACTCGTCCTGAACCGTCAAGGCTGGAACGATGTGGTTCTGATCGACCGCGGTGGAGCTGTACTGCAACAGATAGAGATGCCCGTTGCCGGGGTCGTTGCTTCGATTGCGTGGACGCCGGATGGCATGTCGCTGATCATGCCTGTGGAAGGTGCAGCGACATCGGGTGACATCTGGCGCTGCGACGTTGAAGGCGGTGTTTTTAAACGCCTGACTGATGCGCCGAAAGCCACGGTGAAATTGCCAGCCTTCATGGAACCTACGGTAACGAGCGTTGCAAGCTTCGACGGTCTGGACGTTCCGTACTTCGTCTATAAGCCGGAGCGTGCACCGGGTCGTGACGGCTATCCAGTTATGATCATTGTGCATGGCGGTCCTGAAGCTCAGTGGAAGCCGGATTTCCGTGCCGATATCCAATATATGCTTGCGCGGGGCATCATGGTCATCGCGCCCAATATTCGCGGCAGCACTGGCTATGGCCGCGCCTATCAGCATCTCGACGACCGTGAATTGCGCATGGACAGCGTCGCAGATCTCAAGGCTGTACGCATGGCGGTCGCGGCGCGCGGCGATGTGGATGAGAGCCGTATCGGCGTGTTTGGCCGTTCCTATGGCGGGTTCATGGTCCTGTCGGCTATGACGGAATATCCCGACCTGTGGAAGCTTGGCGTCGAATATTACGGGATCGCCAATTTTCTCACCCTGCTGCAGACTACAGGACCGTGGCGCAAGGAACTGCGCGCCATCGAATATGGTGATACCGAAACCATGCGCGATGAGCTGGAGCGGTTCTCGCCAATCAATCGCATCGGTAGTATCGCCGCACCATTGATGATCGCGCATGGTCTGGAAGACCCACGTGTCACGCCTTGCGAAAGCGAGATGGTCTATTCGTGCCTACGCGGGCTCGGTAAACCGATCGAATATCTGCGTGTACCGCATGAGGGCCATGGTTTCGCGCGTATCGAAAATCGCCGCCGGGTGTTTGGCGCGCTTGCCCGTTTCATCGACGAGAATCTTTAAAAGCACTGTTGGGAGAGTACACCGTGAAGAATGGTGAAGAGATCTGGGATCTTGTGGACGCGAAGAAGGCTGATTTTGAAGCCTTGAGTGATCGAGTCTGGGGCATGCCGGAGATCGCTTATACCGAATATCGGTCCTGTGCTGAGCATACTGAAATGCTGAAGGAACAGGGGTTCCGTATTGCCGAGAACGTGGCTGGCATTCCCACCGCCGTGATGGGCGAGGCCGGTGAGGGCGGACCAGTCATCGCAATCTTGGGCGAATACGATGCTCTTCCGGGCCTCAGCCAAGAAGCGGGTATCGCGGAACCGCGTCCGATCCCTGGTACGGGACATGGCCATGGCTGCGGCCACAACCTTCTGGGTTCCGCTGCCATTCTGGCCGCGACGGCGGTCAAGGACTGGCTGGAACAGACCGGCAAGAAAGGCCGTGTACGCTATTACGGTTGCCCAGCAGAAGAAGGCGGCGCGGCCAAGTCGTTCATGGCGCGCGCTGGCGCTTTCGACGATGTCGACATCGCCATCTGCTGGCATCCGGCTTCGTTCACGCAGGTGGATGACGCACAGTCGCTCGCCAATACGCGCATGGATTTCGAATTCACCGGACGAGCCTCCCACGCCGCCGCGGCACCGCATCTGGGGCGTTCGGCTCTGGATGCGGTGGAACTGATGAGTGTCGGCTGCAATTATCTGCGAGAACACATCCCTTCTGATTGCCGTCTTCACTATGCCTATCTCAATGCGGGTGGTATCGCCCCAAATGTCGTTCAGGCCAAAGCCAAGGTGCGCTATGCCATCCGCGCCACCGACCTGTCGGGCATGTTCGCTCTCAATGAACGAGTGAAGAAGGTTGCCGAGGGCGCTGCGATGATGACGGAAACGACCGTCGATATCTCCATTATGAGCGCGGTTTCGAACCTGCTCGGCAATACGCCGCTGGAAATTGCGATGCATTCGAACATGGAACGTCTGGGCGGTGTGCCGTTTGATGATGCAGATCGCGCATTCGCAGCCGAGATCCAGGCAACCTTGTCGAAGGAAGATATAGAAACTGATTATCTGCGCGTCGGCCAGCCGCTGGCGGAAAATGAACCGCTTTGCGACTACGTCTTGCCGCGTGAGCAGAAAGGTGTGCCGATGATCGGTTCCACTGATCTGGGTGATGTGAGCTGGGTCGTGCCAACCGTTCAGGCGCGCGTGGCAACGCATGCGATCGGTTCGCCCGGTCATTCGTGGCAGATCACCGCTCAAGGCAAAATGCCGGCCGCGCATAAGGGCATGGTCTATGCCGCCAAGGTAATGGCGGGCACTGCGCTTGATGTTCTTCAGAACGAGAAAATCCTGAGCAACGCCAAAGCTGATCACAAGGCCCGTACGGCAAAGACGCCCTACACTTGCCCGATCCCGCCAGAGGTCAATCCGCCACTTCAGCCGCGCCCGGCAAATTAGAGCACAAACCGACCGGAGTGAAACGAGGATCGATAAGATTTTGCTTTGGAAAGAGAAACTTAGAGCGCCGATCTGATCCTATCGGATCGAAACGCGCTCTAACTGGCAGAATGATTGCATTTCGTGCTGTGCGTCCGCGCGCAGCACATTTCGAAAATGCCCAACCATAAAAAGGGGACAGCAATGCAAAGACAGAAGACATCCATCCTGCGTCGCACGACAGCACTTGCGCTTGCCGCCGGCATGGGCGCTGCGACGTTCGCGGCTGAAGCCGCCTCACCGCCGAATGCGCTTGTCATGGCATGGAACATCGACGCTATCAGCACTTTTGATCCCGCGCAGATCGGCGAGGCGGCTACCAACGAGATCATCCAGAATATCTGTGACCCGATGGTGGATTTCGATCCGGCTGACGAAACCAAGATCGTGCCGCAACTCGCCAAAAGCTGGGATGTCTCGCAGGACGGCCTGCAGATCACGTTCCACATGCGCGATGATCTGAAGTTCGACAATGGCGACAAGGCGACGGCAGGCGATATGGCCTGGTCGCTCCAGCGCGCGGTCAAGCTCGGTTTCGGAAATGCTGCGACGCTGACGGAATATGGTTTCACCAAGGAGAATGTGGATCAGACCATCTCGGCGCCGGATGACAACACTGTCGTTTTCAAGCTGGACAAGCCCTATCCGGTCAATCTCATCCTGGCGGCCATTGCCGCCAACCGGGTTGCCAGCCTTCTTAATCAGAAGGTGTTGATGGAGAACCAGGTCGATAATGACATGGGCAACAAATATCTGGCCACTCGGTCGGAATGCGTTGGCCCCTACAAGTTGATGCGGTGGAACCCCGCCGAAGTGGTTATCCTTCAGGCGACCGACAATTACTGGGGAGAAGCACCGAAGCTCAAGCAGGTACTGATCCGCCATGTTTCGGAAGCGGGAACTCAACGGCTGCTGCTTGAAAAAGGTGACATAGACATCGCCCGCGATCTGACGCCGGAGGACCTGCGCGATCTGGAAACCCAGGACAAGGTCACCGCTTCGCGCTCGTTGAAGCCTTCACTGTTCTACTGGAACTTCAACAATGCCGATCCGATCTTCGCCAATGAGAAGGTGCGCCTCGCGATGCGCTATCTCATCGACTATGATGGTCTTGGCAAGACGGTCATCAACAATGTCGGCGTGCCACGTGCGAGCTTCGTGCAACTCGGTGCCTTCGGCGCACTGGATGAGAAGGAAGGCCAGCCCTTCCAGCTCGACGTCGAAAAGGCTCGCGAGTTGTTGAAGGAAGCCGGTTACGAGAAGGGCTTTGAGACGACGATGTTTATCAGCACCGTGCCTTATGCGGCTCCGATTGCCCAGAGCATTCAGGATGCCGCTGCCAAGGTGGGCGTGAAGATCAAGATCGAGCGCATGGCCAATGCGCAATTGTTCAGCCGTATTCGCGGTCGTGAATTCCAGACCTCCCTGATGGGCTGGCAGACTACCGTTCCGGACGCCCATGGCAATGCTTCGCGTCAGATATTCAATCCCGACAATCGGACTGAAGCAAAGCAGACGATGTATCCGAGCTGGCGTGCAAGCTATTTCAATGAAGCAGTGAACAAGGAAGTCGACGCGGCTTTGTTTGAGAAAGACGAGGCCAAGCGCAAGCAGATGTATATAGATCTACAGAAAGAGATGATGGAGAAGGGGCCGCACGCCTTCATTTTCCAGATCTACAATGTCGCTGGCGTCAACAAGGCCATGAAGAACTGGAGTTGGAACGGCTTCCGCGTCTATTACGATCTGGCCGCGAAATAGCGAAAATAGCTCTACCGGCGGCTTCCCTCGAAGTCGCCGGGCGTTCTTCGATTTGATGGATGACCATATGGCCACTTGTGATTACAGCGCAATCCCGGCCCGGCATCCCGTTTTTCTCTTTCGGGAATTTGCAGATGACGACGCACGAAATCATGGAAGACGTGGAGGAGGCCGACCGCGACAGGGAGGCCGGTCCAGTGCTTCAGTTTCTCGCCGCCACAGCGCGCCTGATTATCTCAGTGGCGATTACGCTTCTGGGGCTGATCACGCTGACCTTTTTCATCAGCCGCCTTTTGCCGCTTGATCCGGTTATCGCCATGCTGGGGGACAATGTTTCTCAGGAAGCCTATGACACGATGTATCGTAAGCTGGGTCTTGATCAGCCGTTGATCGTGCAATACGGTCTTTACCTCAAGAATGCGCTTATGTTCGATTTCGGCAATGCGCTGACTTCTGGCCGTCCGGTACTGGAAGATATCGCACGTGTCTTCCCCGCCACCATCGAACTGGCGACTGTGGCTATTCTCATTGGCACCACGCTTGGCATTCCGCTTGGTGTCTTCTCTGCCATGTATCGCAATTCGCCGCTGGACCATGCCGTTCGCATGGTCAGTCTGCTCGGCTATTCAACACCAAACTTCTGGCTCGGCCTGATGGCGCTCTTGATATTTTACGCCACACTCGGCTGGATCGGTGGGCCGGGACGGATAGATTTCATCTACGAATACTCCGTCGAGCCGACGACCGGATTTCTGCTTGTGGACAGTGCAATGCAGGGGCAGTGGGACGCATTTTGGAACGCCGTAAGCCATATCATCATGCCAGCCCTGATCCTCGCGTTTGGCTCAATGGCTTACATTAGCCGCATGACGCGCGGCTTCATGATCGAGCAGCTCAATCAGGAATATATCATCACTGCGCGCGTCAAGGGATTGTCCTGGGCGCGCACCGTCTGGGGCCACGCATTTCGCAATGTCGCGGTTCAGGTCGTGACGGTCGTGGCGCTGTCCTATGCCTTCCTGCTGGAAGGTGCGGTGCTGACCGAGACGGTGTTCGCATGGCCAGGCTTTGGGCGTTACCTCACCAATGCGCTTCTGGCAGGCGACATGAACGCGGTGGTCGGCTGTACGCTCGTCGTCGGCATTCTATTTGTCGGCATTAATCTGATCAGCGATCTCCTGTATCGCGTTTTCGATCCCCGCACACGATAGGAAACTGCCGATGAACACGCACACCAGCACATCACCGGCGCAAACTTCCGGTTCCCTGCGGGCCTGGCTGACTGCTCCGGTACCTACTTCTGCCTTTCAGGCCAATATACAGCAGTTGCGCCGGTCCTGGTTCAAGCTGATGGCCAATACATCCGCCGTCTTCGGCATGGCAGTGATCGTGCTTCTGGTATTGATAGCAATTTTTGCACCTTTGATCGCCACACACGATATCGGCGCCAACAATCTCGCGAACCGTCTCCAACCACCGTCTCTCGACCATTTCTTTGGTACCGACGAGTTGGGTCGCGATATTTTCAGTCGTCTTGTCTATGGCTCGCGCATCACACTTTACATCGTGACGCTGACCGCCGTTATCGCTGCGCCCATCGGTCTCGTCGTTGGCACCACCGCAGGCTATATGGGCGGCTGGGTCGATACGGCGCTGATGCGCATAGTCGATATCTTCCTTGCCTTTCCCAGTCTGGTACTGGCGCTAGCCTTCGCTGCGGCACTTGGGCCGGGTATTGAGAATGCGGTTATCGCCATCTCCCTCGCCGCATGGCCACCGATAGCACGCCTTGCCCGTGCCGAAACATTGACCATTCGCTCGTCCGATTACGTGGCCGCAATACGTCTGCAAGGGGCTTCCACGATACGGGTGATCGCGAAGCATGTCGTGCCCATGTGCATTCCCTCGGTGGTAATCCGCATCACACTCAACATGTCTTCGATCATTCTCACAGCCGCTGGTCTTGGCTTTCTTGGCCTTGGTGCTCAGCCACCAAGCCCTGAATGGGGTGCGATGCTTTCCAGTGGTCGGGAATTCATGATGACCTCGTGGTGGCTTGCCGCCGTACCCGGCACCGCAATCCTGCTCGCAAGCCTCGCCTTCAACCTTTTCGGTGATGGTTTGCGCGACGTGCTCGACCCCAGAAACGGATAAGATCAATGACGAAACCATTGCTTGAAGTTGACGATCTTTGGGTGTCTTTTCCCGGCGCAGACCGCAACATCGATGTTGTTCGAGGTATCAGCTTTTCTATCGGGCGTGAAAAGGTCGGTATTGTAGGCGAATCCGGCTCCGGCAAATCAATGACCGGGCGCTCGATCCTCAAGCTGACGCCAAAGGTGGCACAAATCCGTGCCAAGCGCCTGCGTTTCGGCGAGATTGACCTGCTGTCAGCCAGCGAGCGCCAGATGCGCAGCGTGCGGGGCAACCGCATTTCGATGATTCTCCAGGACCCGAAATACTCACTAAACCCGCTGATCCGTATCGGCGATCAGATCATGGAAGCCTATCGGATACACCATCGGGTGAAATCGGCAGAGGCGCGACAGAAGACAATTGCCATGCTCGAGGCCGTGCATATCCGCGATCCCGAACGTGTCATGCGTCTGTTCCCGCACGAAATTTCCGGCGGCATGGGGCAGCGTGTAATGATCGCGATGATGCTGATTCCCGAACCGGACATGATTATTGCCGACGAGCCGACTTCCGCGCTCGACGTGACCGTGCGGCGCCAAGTTTTGACAATTCTCGATGAGCTGGTCAGCCGTTCAGGCACCGGGCTGATGTTCATCAGCCATGATCTCAATCTGGTGGCTGATTTCTGTGACCGGGTACTGGTCATGTATGCGGGGCGCATCATGGAAGATCTACCAGCCAAGGAGCTGCATAAGGCGCGTCATCCTTATACGCAGGCGCTTCTGGCGAGTCTTCCTCGGTTGGACCAGCCGGTCGATATGCTGAAGGTGCCCGAACGCGAGAAGAGCTGGCTCACCGAGCCGACGCTGGCGGGAGAAAACTTATGACACATGCGGCCAACTCTTCCTTTGTGGATGTTTCGGACCTTTCCATCAGTTTCGGCAAAGGGCGAAAGCGCGCCAATGTCGTCAGGAAGGTAAAATTTCATATCGAGCGCGGTGAAGCCTATGGCCTGATCGGCGAATCCGGTTGTGGCAAGTCCACGATCCTGCGCGCGCTAGCAGGTCTCATCCCGCATTATCAGGGCAACTTTGTCTTTGACGAACAGAAAATAGATGGCGAGCGGGACAAGGCGTTTTTCCGTCGCGTGCAGATGGTGTTTCAAGACCCTTATGCTTCGCTGCACCCGCGCAAGCAGGTGCACAAGGTGCTGGCGGAATCGCTTGCTATTCACGGCATGGATCGCAAGGACGAACGCATTCGTGACGTATTGCAAGCGGTCGGTCTTGGTCCAAGCTTCCTCTATCGCTATCCGCATGAACTGTCCGGCGGCCAGCGTCAGCGCGTTGCCTTAGCGCGTGCGCTTATCATCGAGCCGGACGTACTGCTGCTCGATGAACCGACATCCGCTCTCGATGTTTCAGTGCAAGCGGAAATTCTCAATTTGCTCAAGGTGCTGCGCCGCGAGCGCAATCTCACCTACCTCATGGTTTCGCACGATCTCGCCGTAGTGGCCCATATCTGCGAGCGTGTCGGGGTTATGCATAAGGGCATCATTCTGGAAGAACTGACGGCGGACGATCTTCGTCATTCACGTGCCAAGGCCGAATATACGCAGGAATTCCTGCAGGCCAGCGTGGAAGCCGTCGCACATAATCAGGCTGGGGAAATACGGGTATGAACTATCATTCGGTGGCCAATCCTGGACAGGAATGGGAACGTTTGAAGAGCCCTGCTGCGGCGGGCTGGTCGGAAGCTGGATTAAGTGCCGTCGATGCTTGCGCGGACCAACAAGAAACCGATGCGTTGATGATCGTCCAAGGTAACAAGATCGTCCACACATATGGCGACATCACGCACAAATATCTCTGCCATTCTATTCGCAAGAGCATCCTTGCCGCATTGATGGGACAGGATGTGACTGATGGCACCGTTGATCTCAGCTTGACGCTTGAGCAGCTAGGCATTGATGACAATGAAGGCTTGAGCGAAGTTGAGAGACAGGCGACGGTTTATGATCTCTTGACCGCGCGTTCCGGCATTTATCATCCGGCGGGCTACGAGACCCCGTGGATGCGGATGATCAAGGAAAAGCGTCATTCCCATGCACCGGGCACCTTCTGGTGCTACAACAACTGGGATTTCAACGCACTAGGCACTATTTTTGAGCAGTTAACCGGCAGGACCGTGCACCAGGCTTTCGACGAGCGTATCGCAAAGCCGCTTGGCCTTGAGGATTTTAGACTCGACGGTGACAAGCCGGACGGTTGGCATGACCGTTTTATGGAAAGCCGACACGCCGCTTACCCGTTCCGTCTGTCGACACGCGATCTGGCGCGCTTCGGTCAGCTTTATCTGCGCAATGGTCGCTGGAATGGTGCGCCCGTCCTACCTGAGGGGTGGGCGCAGGAATGTGTGATGCCTTACTCTCATGCCGGTGCACGTGGCGCTTATGGCTATATGTGGTGGCTGGAGCGAGACGGCGTGTTTTTCCCCGGTGTGGTGACACCGAAAGGCAGTTATGCAGGTTTCGGTGCCGGCGGCCATTTCTGTATCGTATTGCCCGCGCTCGACATGGTGATTGTGCATCGTGTGGATACGGACATTGCTGGGCGTCAGCTGAACCGACACAAGTTCGGGCGTCTCTTGAAGCTCATTCTGGATGCTTTTCAGGGGTAATGTCATGCAGCGGGAAAAGGTGACAGTCGCACTCGCGATTGCTTCGGCATGTGCAAAACCGGTGGTGAGCCCCGGTGCGCGGACACTCGCGCGTGACGCCATTTTAGATACGTTGGCCTGTATGGTGGCAGGCCGCGACGATATCAGCACGAAAAGCGTTGCGAAAGCCTTTGCAGAATTCAGCGCTGGCGGAACTGCTTTGTTGGCTGCGGGAGGAACAGGCAGCCCGATGTTCGCTGCGCTGGTCAATGGTACAGCAGCGCATGCGCTCGATTTCGACGATAATTTCCTGCCCGGCATGAGCCATGCCTCGGCGGTGATTGTGCCCGCTATCTTGGCGCTGACTGATCTGGATGAAACCGCAGGAGCGCGTCTGATTGACGCCTATCTGGCAGGACTGCAGGCACAGGCCCTGGTAGGCGAGGGCCTGGGACAGGTACATTATACAGCTGGCTGGCACGGCACCTCAACGGTGGGGAGTATTGGCACGGCTGTCGCCACGGCTCATATGCTCGGTCTCGACATCGCGACGACCACACAGGCGATCACTATCGCTGCCAGTTTCGCATCCGGCACGAAAGGTCAGTTCGGCACGCTGATCAAGCCGTTTCATGCAGGCATGGCCGCGCGCAATGCCGTTGAAGCTGCATTGCTCGCAAAAGCCGGAATGGAGGCCCGGCACGATATTCTGGAAGGGGAGCAAGGTATTCGTGAGCTATTTGCGGGGGATCCACGTCTCGGTTGGGATATCGAAGATATCCTTACCGATAGGGCGCATGTGATCGAAACGGCCGGTGTCATGCCGAAACGGCATCCTTGCTGTGGGTCCACCCATATGATCGTTGACTCATTGCTTGATCTTAAGGAAGAGCACGGGTTTGATGCCGAGGATGTCGTGGCTGTAGATACATTGGTCGGGATCGCGAACTATCGCAATCTTGCTTATATGCAGCCGGCCGACCAGATGCAGGCACGCTTCTCCATGCAATATTGCGTCGCACGTGCCCTGCGGCAGGGATATCTGGCACTTGCAGATTTCACCCCGGAGGCTGTGGGTGCTTTCCGGGACGATTCACTGCTCGATGTTATCGCCATGCGAAGTTATTCAATGGAGGAAGAACGGGCATCAGTGGAAAAGCTGCCGCATGTCGCAACCGTTACACTGAAAAACGGACGTGTTTTACAGGCGTCGCGCAGCTTCGCCGTCGGTACTCTACAGCAACCGTTCAGCGCCGATGACCGGACGCGGAAATTTCTTGATTGTTGTGCGGCGCTTCCAGCCGCGGATCAGATCTATGGGGATTTGCGTGATCTTGACGATGCAGAGAACCTGAAAGCTGTTGCGACACTTTTCACCCAGCCTTGATGTCTTAATTCGGCGTAAAACTTCCGGCGTTGTGGCCATTTTTCTGGGCAACCAGTTGCGAGGCACGACGCCAGAAGAGTTCCGCCTGCTTGTTCCTGAATTGGGGTGTTCGGTAAACGCGGATTTCAATCAACAGATCGGTGTTTGTTTCACCGGCGCGGACGAGCACGCCACGCTTGAGTTCATCGTCGACAAGGCTTTCCGGTATCCATGCAACACCATGTCCGGAGACCGCCATTGCCTTGAGCGCAACAGACATTCCGTTTTCGTAAACCGTGTTCAATTCGAAACCATGTTTCTCAAACAACCAGGGTAGTGCGAGGGAAAAGAACGAGTTGCCACGATAGCTGAGGAAGTCGATCGGTAGCGACTTTTCCTTCAGGCTATGCAAGGCCTGTCCATTCGGCGCAGGAGCGGATACAGGGATGACCCTCTCGGTGCCCAGTGCCAAAAACGGATAACCGCCGAGATCATCCATCTGTGGAACTGCCGGATGCGCATAAGTCAGGAAGAAGTCGCAGTGCCCGCTGACAAGCGTGGAAATATTTCCGACGAATGATGAATGCGGATCGGCAAAACGGGCACGGAATGACGCGCCGGAGGCTTCAATCTGCGCCATCCAGTGTGGAAAGAATGTGAGTGACAGCGTATTGAGTGTAGCAAAAGAAATGATTTCCCACGATGCGCTATAACCGTCGCTGACGGTCTTACGGGCGGTAAGCAGCATTTCAAGAGCATCGTGTGCTCGCGGAAGAAAACACTCTCCTGCCTTCGTCAAGCCAATAGGATTCGAAGAGCGGTCGATCAGGGGGAGGCCAATCCAGTCTTCCAGTTGCTTGATGCGCTTGCTGAGGGCAGACTGCGTGATATTGCGGTCACCTGCCGCGCGAGAATAGCTCTTGTGCTCTGCAAGACTGACGAAATCTTCAAGCCATTTCAGTTCCATAGTCTGCACCGATACATCAGATAAGCAAAAAAGTTCACAGCCTATCTATAACGCGATCCGATTGGATTGAGATAGACTTCATCTGATGTTTTCGATCAAACGATGATCTGGCCGATAGCGGCGGACAGACAAACGAGACGTCCGGTGCCTTTACATCGAGTCGCGTACGCGCTCCCATGCTTTGGTCAAATGGCGTCCCAGTACTTCAGACAGTCGGGTCGCGTCGCGGGCTTCCAGCGCCTCGATCATTTCCTGGTGCTCTGATACAGCCGCCGCCCATTTTTCGGCGCCTTCGTGGCCGACGAAACGGATTCGTTTCAATCGTGTCTGCAGCATCTGGTGAATGTCTGCCAGCGTCGGGTTTTTGGCAAGACGAACGATGGCAAGATGAATCTGCTGGTTCAGTTTGTAATATTGCAGTCGGTCAGCATGCTTGTAGCGCTCGATCATTGCATCGTGCAGTGAACGAACCTCAGCAATTTCCTTGTCGGTAGCAAGCTCGCAGGCGAGTTTACCAGCAAGTTCTTCCAGCGTGCGCAGGACTGTGAGCATGTCCCTGACATCAGCTGCACTGAACCGTTTCACAACCGCACCGCGGCTTGGAACAAGCTCAACCAATCCCTCGCTGGCCAGATACTTGATAGCTTCACGCAGCGGCGTCCGGGACACGCCGAGTTGTTCTCCAAGCTGACCTTCATGCAGGCGCGTGCCTGGCTCCAGCTGCCCTTCAATAATCATGTCACGCAGATGGTTGACGAGCATATCGTGCAAGGCAGTACGGCGGAACGCTTGTGAGCCGTTTCCGGCTTGTTCGTTTTTCTGAATTTCGTCCATCGGCCTTTTTTCTCAAAGAGTGAGCTCGAATCCTCACCTCACCGTTTGAGGCGAAGATGGCTGGCCTGCTCTCAACCGTCAATATAAAATGCTGCATACAGAATACAAAATGCTTGCGTCACGTGGGTGGATGTCATATGCATGCTGCATACAGAATGCAGATGAGGAGGATGCTAATGACCGTTACTGGCGCTGAACCGAGCGTAATTGCGCTTGCAATGGGGGATCCAGCCGGTGTCAGTCCCGAGCTGACGGCACGTCTCCTCGCTTTGCCGGATGTCCGAAAAGAAGCGCATATCATCGTCTTTGGTGATCGCCGCGTTCTGGACGAAGGTGCGCGTATAGCGGGTGTTGAGCTTGATCTGCAGGATTCCACTCTCGAAAATGCGCCTAACATGCCGGTCGGCAAACACGTCTTCGTTGACTTGAAAAATCTCGATCCGAAGGATGTTGTGTGTAGTGAAGCCACGTTGGTCGGCGGAACTTTTGCAACTCAGAACTTTCGTACTGCATTGAAATTTGCTGATGCCGGACATGCGCAGGCTGTTTGCTTTACGCCATTCAACAAGCAGGCCATGCGGTTTGCCTATCCGGGTTACGACGACGAAATCCGCTTTGTTGCGGATGTGCTGAGCTTCACAGGCAAGGTGCGTGAGTTCAACGTTCTGGAGAAAATCTGGAACGCGCGCGTGACGTCGCATATTCCGCTCAAGGATGTGGCCTCGACCCTGACTGTTGAAGGAATCCTCGCCGAGCTGGAACTGGCCTGGATGTGCTTGAAGAAGGCGGGATATGACAATCCGAAGATTGCAGTGGCTGGGCTCAATCCACATGCTGGCGACGGCGGCAGCTTTGGCATGGAAGAAATCGACATCATTGAACCTGCCGTTAAGGCAGCGAAGACCAAGGGGTTCGATGTCGATGGTCCGTTCCCGGCTGACACAGTGTTCCTGCGTGCTCTGAAGGATGGCTTTCAGGCGGTACTGACCATGTATCACGATCAGGGGCAGATCGCGATGAAGCTGATGGGGTTCGACAAAGGCGTGACAATGATGGGTGGATTGCCATTCCCGCTCTGCACGCCTGCCCATGGCACTGCCTACGATATTGCCGGGAAGGGCATCGCCGACGTGGGAGCCACGCGCGAAGCAATCCTGCTCGCGGCACGAATGGCGAAAAGAGCGGCTGCACTTTCAGACGCTGCCTGATTTTCGACATTTTGACACTATCGGCATGGGGGGAGGCCCGTGCCGCTTAACTGGGAGGATAGACCATGAAGAAGTCTCTACATATCGCATGCCTGGCAGCGGGGGTGGCAGTGATCGCATCATCTGCCCTGGCATTTGAGCCGACACGGCCTGTGGAGTTTGTCGTGACAGCCGGACCGGGCGGCGGTACGGATATTTTCGCGCGTACGATCCAGTCGATCATCGGCAAATATGACCTGATGAGTGCGCCAATCGTCGTCACAAACAAGGGCAGCGCAGGCGGGGCGGAAGGCTTTGTCTATACTGCTGGCTATAAGGGCGATCCATACAAGCTCGCCTTCGGCACGAACAACGCCTACCTTTTGCCAGTACGCGCCAAAGTTCCTTATAAGTCGGCAGATTTGCTCCCAGTCTCGGCGCTTGCTTCGGACGAATTCATTCTTTGGGTCAACGGAAAGTCTGACTTCAAGACGGCCGCAGAGTTTATCGCCAAGGCGAAAGATGATGCGGACATGAAGGTTGGCGGCAGTCAGTCCAAAGACGTTGACCAGATTTTGACATCCATGATCAACGATGCCACGGGTTCGAAACTCGGCTATATCCCGTTCAAAAGCGGTGGCGAAGCCGCTGTTCAGCTCGCGGGCGAGCACATTGCAGCCAATGTCAACAATCCGAGTGAGAATCTCGGTCAATGGCAGGCGGGCATGGTGAAGCCGCTTTGCGTCTTCAAGGGTGAAAAACTCAAGGGTGATGGCAAGGTTGCTGGCGATATGGGATGGAGCGACATCCCGACCTGCAAGGAAGCAGGGATCGCCATCGAAAATTACTCCATGCCACGCACGGTATGGCTTCCCGCAGGTGTCGATCAGGACGTCGTCGATTACTATGCAGGCATACTCAAGAAGGTTGCCGAGACACCTGAATGGGCGAAGTATCTTGCCGATAGTTCGCAATCTGCCGCCTATATGAGCGGTAATGAACTCTCATCCTTTATCAAGAACGATGAAACAGCGGTAACGGCCGTGTTGAAGCGAGAAGGTTGGCTTGCCAACTGACGTTTTGTGCATTCATGCAGACGCCAATGGCGTCTGCATCATTCATCGAAGGAGCTCATCCCATGAGTGAGAAAGGTGAAGGCGGCGTTTCCCGATTCGTCATCGAAGCGGGCGTTGCTCTCCTGACAGGCGCGCTGGGAGCGGCGGTCTGTTACGGCTCACAACAGGCTGGTACAGGCTGGACGGAAATGGGGCCGGATGCGGGTTATTTCCCGTTCTACATCGGACTGCTGATCATGTTCGGAAGTGCGGTCAATCTCGTTGTTGCATTTATTAAACATCGTGGCAGCGGAGAAGTCTTTGTTGAACTCTCCCGGTTGAAGCCGGTTCTCGGTTTCGCCTTGCCGCTGGTTGCCTTCGCTGCCATATCCACGGTTCTCGGACTTTATGTCGGCACGGCACTCTACATCGCTGGAGCGATGATGTTTCAGGGACGCTACAAGTGGTGGGCTTCCGTGCCAGCCGGTATTGCCGTTTCCCTCTTCTTTTTCGTCATTTTTGAAATCGGCTTCAAGGTTCCGCTCCTTAAAGGCCCGGTCGAGGCTTTCTTCGGCATTTATTGATACCGGAAAGTCCGATGTCTTTGGAGGAAAGACATGGAAAATTTCAGTCTCCTGATGGATGGCTTCGCCCACATACTCAGTTTCAATCATGTTCTGCTGATGATGCTGGGTGTGACGCTAGGAATTCTGGTAGGTGTCCTGCCGGGATTGGGCGCGCCCAACGGTGTTTCCCTGCTTTTGCCGCTGACATTCACGATGGACCCTATCTCCGCAATTATTCTGCTTTCCTGTATGTATTGGGGGGCATTGTTCGGTGGATCGACCACATCCATTCTGTTCAATATTCCAGGTGAGCCTTCGTCCGTTGCCACCACTTTCGATGGATATCCGATGGCGAAGGCCGGACATGCGAGCCGCGCCCTGACGCTGGCATTCGTCTCGGCTGGTATCGGCGCACTGGCTGGCGTGGTGATGATTACACTGCTTTCGAACTGGGTCGCCAATTTCGCCCTGCGGTTTTCATCACCGGAATATTTCGCTGTCTATTTTCTGGCTTTTGCCAGCTTCATATCCATGGGCGCTCAATCGCCTTTCAAGACACTCGTTTCCATGATGATCGGTTTTGCTTTTGCTTCGGTGGGCATGGACACGATCTCCGGTAATTTACGCCTGACATTCGAAATACCGGAACTCATCAAGGGTATTTCCTTTCTGATTGCCGTGATGGGCTTGTTCGGGATCGGCGAACTGTTGCTGACTACGGAGGAGGGGTTGCGCTTTGACGGCATCAAGGCACGGGTGCGCCTCGGTGAGATTGGGCGTACGCTTCTTGAAATGCCGCGCTACTGGTTCACGCTTGCGCGCTCAACGCTGATCGGTATCTGGATGGGCATAACGCCCGCCGGGCCAACGGCTGCATCCTTTATGAGCTACGGTGTGGCTCGTCGTTCCGCTCGCGATAAGTCGAAGTTCGGCAAGGGAGACCCACGCGGTATTGTGGCGCCGGAAACTGCGGACCATTCGGCAGGTACATCTGCGCTTCTCCCCATGCTGGCACTTGGTGTGCCGGGTTCGGCTACAGCTGCTGTGATGATGGGCGGCCTGATGATCTGGGGCCTCACTCCTGGCCCGACATTGTTCACGGATCGCCCGGATTTCGTCTGGGGCCTGATTGCCTCCATGTATCTCGGCAACATTGTTGCCGTCATTCTAGTGATTGCGACTGTGCCGCTCTACGCATCTATCCTGCGCGTGCCGTTCTCGATCATTGGACCGATTATTGTCGCGGTCATTTTCTCTGGGGCCTATCAGGTCGCCAACTCGATAGCCGACGTCTGGCTGGTGATCGCATTTGGTGTGCTGGGCTATATCTTCAAGAAACTTGACTATCCATTGGCACCGTTGGTTCTCGCCATGGTTCTGGGCGATAAGGCAGAGGATGCCTTCCGTCAGTCGATGATGATGTCTAACGGTGAGCTTTCGATATTCTGGTCGAATGGTTTGGTTGCGTCGCTGATGACGCTCGGCGTCTTCCTGCTTGTCTCACCTGCGATCTTCTGGGGCATTGGCAAACTGCGTAGCCGGAAACCCGAAATGCCCTCCGGTAAGGGTAACGTGGCCTGATTTCGATGGATTACTCAATAGAACGGGAATGTAAGTTGAAACAGACGACTTCGAAATGGACACGCAAAAACTGGCCAATTGCGGCAGCGATGATCCAGTATCCCAATATGCTGCCGGATGGCAGTTCGGTGCAGGATCAGTCGGCAGAAGATTGGGCTCGTACTTTGTCCGACGTTGCGGATGCAGGGTTTACCGAACTCGATCCGACTGACAGCTGGTTGCGGCTGGCGGATTTGCCACCCGCTCGTCTTGATGAATTTGTGGCGGCCGCCAAATCGCTTGGTTTCACTATTCCTGCGATTTCGACTTCGCGGCGCAGCGTGATCGATGCACAACACGGCGACGAATATCTGGCCTATGGGCACAAGGTTATCGACACGGCAAAGGAAATCGGTGCCAGTTGCGTTTCCTTCGGGCTTTTTGAACCGCTGACAGACGTGCAGAAACAGGCATTATGGTTCTGGACGGTCGACGGAGCGAAAAATCCGGACGATCCAGCTGTGTGGAACAAGGCGGTTGAACGAATTCGCGAACTCGGTCGCCATGCAGAGGAGCTTGGCATAGAGCTGTCGCTTGAAATGTATGAGGATACTTATCTCGGCACTGCGGATAGTGCGGTTCGTTTTGTCGAGGAAGTCGGCCTCGATAATGTCGGGATCAATGCCGATCTGGGCAATCTCATTCGTCTGCACCGTCCGGTCGAGCATTGGCAGCAGATGATGGAGAAGGTCGCGCCTTATGCAAAGTTCTGGCACGTCAAGAACTACACCCGTGCAGAAGATCCAGCCTCCGGTGTCATCGTCACACATCCTGCTCCCCTTGAAAGCGGGATCATCAATTATCGCGCAGCGATCAAAATGGCGCTGGATCGAGGATTTGCCAGCCCGTTTTTATGTGAACATTATGGTGGCGACGGGCTTTCCGTTTCGGCTACAAATCGTGACTACTTGCGCCGCATCCTGCCACGCGACTAATGACCCAGACCAAGGACTGTTTCAATGACGACGATTTTTGACGCGCCGGAGGAGTTTGCCTCGACCGCTCTTGCCGGGTTTGCCAGCATCTATAACCGCTATGTTCGCCACGTGCCTGGCGGCGTTGTTCGTTCCACAAAGGTCCCTAAAGGCAAGGTCGCTGTGGTTGTCGGAGGCGGCTCCGGTCATTACCCTGCATTTGCCGGATATGTCGGGCCAGGCCTCGCGGATGCCGCTGTCGCAGGTGACGTATTTGCTTCGCCTTCCACGGCGGCAGTGGCGCGTGTCTGCCGGCAGGCGCATAAGGGCGGTGGTGTTCTCTTGGGCTTTGGCAATTACGCCGGGGATGTCCTCAATTTTGGCGTTGCTGCCGAACGTCTGCGTGCTGAAGGTATCGACGTCCGTATCGTGCCTGTAACCGACGATGTGGCCAGCGCTCCGGCGGATATGCACCAGAAGCGGCGCGGTATTGCTGGTGATCTGGTCGTGTTCAAGATTGCTGGTGCTGCTGCTGAGGCCGGTCTGTCACTGGACGAAGTCGAACGGCTGTCACGTCATGCAAATGCCAACACCGTGTCTTTTGGCGTTGCCTTCAAAGGCTGCACCTTGCCTGGCGCTCCGCACCCGCTCTTTACCGTACCAGAAGGCCAGATGGCGCTTGGTCTCGGCATTCATGGCGAACCGGGGATCAAGGAAGAGGCGATCTTGCCTGCCTCTGGTCTGGCAAGCCTGCTGGTGGAGAAGCTTCTGGCAGAACGTCCCAAAAGGACGCAGAAAGTTGGTGTTATCCTGAACGGCCTTGGTGCAACCAAATATGAAGAACTGTTTGTTCTGTGGATGGCGATTGCGTCGTTGCTGGAAAAAGCTGGTCTTGACGTTGTAGCTCCTGAAGCTGGTGAGTTTGTTACCAGTCTCGACATGCAAGGCTGTTCGCTGACCCTTCTTTGGCTCGATGATGAACTCGAGCGCTATTGGACGGCAGCTTGCGACACTCCGGTCCTGCGTCGCGGCGAAGCGATCGCAGTCGAGCCCGCAGACGATGTCATTGCCAACGAGGATGCGGCGCCCGATTTTGCTCGAGCGGATGAGGCCGGGCGTGCCGGTGGCGTTTGCATGCAGGGTATTTTGCACGCCGTCGCCGACGTGCTGGTCGAGGCCGAAGAAGAACTGGGTCGCATTGATGCCTTCGCAGGCGACGGCGATCATGGGCAAGGCATGCGACGTGGCTCTGCGGCTGCAAAAGATGCAGCTGATCAGGCCGTCAAGGCCGGGGCGGGGGCCGCAAGCGTATTGGCCGTTGCAGGGGACGCCTGGGCAGACCGGGCTGGAGGAACATCCGGAGCGCTATGGGGACTTCTGCTGCGCTCATGGAGCGCGGAGCTTTCGGACAATGGCAACATTGATGATGGTGCGGTCGTTCGCGGTTGCAGGCGCGCGCTTGATTCAGTGACAACCCTTGGTCGGGCGAAGCCCGGTGACAAGACATTGGTGGATGCGTTTGTTCCTTTTGTAGAAACGCTTGAAAGCGAATTTGCATCTGGCAAGACGCTGGTCGATGCTTGGAATAAAGCGGCTGAGACTGCAAAGGTCGCAGCCGACGCGACGGCACCACTTGTTCCGAAACTCGGTCGGGCGAGGCCATTGGCGGAAAAGAGCATCGGTCATCCCGATGCGGGAGCCATTTCGCTGGCGCTGGTCGCGGAAACCATCGGTAAGAAGCTTAAGAACTGAATGGCCGATCAGGGAAACTGGCTTTAAGTCAGTCCCTGACAGGCAAAAGGTAGTTATTTGATTAGCAATTAGGCCGGGAGGATTTGATAGAAATTATCAAGTTTTCCTGGCTTCGAGTGTGCTACCAGTATGACCAGTTTTTCCCTGTCGAAAACGCGAAACCAGTCGTCCCATTCCACGACTTCAAGTCCGCCTGCATCCAAGGGCCGTTCGACATCGGCAACGAATTCCGGCTCGAAAACAATTCGCAATACCGGCGCTGCATCGGGATCTATGGATGTGCTGACAAATGCTGGGTTTCCGTTGCGAGCGGCCACCCAGTCCCGAATGGCTTCATGCGTATCGAGGGTGATAGTTTCACTCATCGGGGGTATTCCTCCGGTTGCTGTCATTAAGGATATCTTTGGCTCGGTTGGCAGGTGAGCCAAATGGAAGCTTTTGTTATTTGCCGTAGTAATCAGATAGGTCCGCCGGGGTTTCTGAAAAGGCGCTGCTCCATTCACTTTCTTCGTGAATCTGCAATTGGGGTAAAATCTTTCAACACATCCTGTTGACGACGGCTTTGCGTTCATTCATGTCGTAAACCGACTATCTGCTGTTACAGCCTGGAAATCCCCAAAATGACTGAACGTCTCTCACTCGCACGCGACCGCATCAATGTTCTTCTACTAGAGGGCATCAATCAAACGGCCGTCGATTACTTCAAAGCTTCCGGTTACACCAATGTCACGCATCTGCCGAAGGCACTGGATAAAGCCGATTTGATTGAAGCGATTTCGTCAGCGCATATCGTTGGCATTCGTTCCCGGACGCAACTGACTGAAGAGATTTTTACTGCGGCTAACCGCCTGATCGCAGTCGGTTGCTTCTCGGTTGGGACTAATCAGGTTGAGCTGAAAGCTGCACGCAAGCGCGGCATTCCGGTCTTCAATGCACCATTTTCGAACACCCGTTCCGTTGCGGAATTGGTTATTGGCGAAATCATCATGCTGATGCGCCGGATTTTCCCACGCTCCGTCTCCGCACATGCAGGCGGTTGGGACAAGACGGCAACCGGCAGCCGTGAAGTGCGCGGCAAGACGCTTGGTATCATCGGCTATGGCAATATCGGTTCACAAGTCGGCAATCTGGCCGAAAGCCTCGGCATGACTGTGCGTTATTTCGATACGTCCGACAAGCTGCAATATGGCAATGTCAAACCAACTGCGAGCCTCGACGAACTGTTGAAGATTTCAGACGTTGTCAGCCTGCACGTGCCGTCAAATAAATCGACTTCGAAGCTGATTACCGAAGCGAAACTGCGCAAGATGAAGAAGGGAGCCTTTCTCATCAACAATGCGCGCGGTACGGTTGTTGATCTGGAAGCTCTGGCAAAGGTTCTGCAGGAAGGTCACCTCGCAGGTGCTGCCATCGACGTGTTCCCGGTTGAACCAGCCTCCAACAACGACAGGTTCGTTTCACCCATTCAGGGACTGGAAAACGTCATTCTCACGCCTCACATCGGCGGATCGACGGAAGAAGCGCAGGAACGTATCGGTTTGGAAGTCACCAGAAAACTGGTCGAATATTCTGATGTCGGTTCCACGCTGGGCGCTGTCAACTTCCCGCAAGTCCAGCTGCCGCCGCGCCCTACGGGCACGCGCTTCATGCACGTTCATGAAAACCGTCCGGGCATCCTCAACAGCCTCGTGAATGTTTTCTCGACGCATAACATCAACATCGCCAGCCAGTTTCTGCAAACCGACGGCGAAGTGGGCTATCTTGTGATGGAAGCTGATGGCGTCGGTGAGGCCAGCGAAACGGTGTTGCAGGCCATTCGCGAAATTCCCGGCACTATCCGCGCCCGTCTACTCTATTGAGTGTATTTCGCAGCGCCAACTATCTCGGGCGCTGCGATTTCTCATAGCGCTTGATGAGGCGGTCTCGGCGCAATCGCGAAAGGCGCTGAATCCAGAAAATACCGTCAAGCTGGTCGATTTCGTGCTGATGGCAAACGGCGAGCAGACCTTCCGATTCCTCGGTTTGCTCGTTGCCATTGAGATCCTGATAGCGAATTGTGATGCGGGCGTGGCGCTCGACCTCATCGACAACACCCGGCATCGAGACGCTGCCTTCCTGATGATGGATTTTTTCTTCTGAAGCCCAGACGATTTCCGGATTTACATAGAATTTTGGGCCTGGTTCGGTTGGTAGTTCTAAAACCACCAAACGTGTTGATATGCCGATATGCGGTGCGGTTATACCGATGCCCGGTGCTGCGCGCATTGTATCGAGAAGATCGGTGCCTAGCTCCTGCAAAGCGCCGTCGAACAGGGTGACTGGCTCGGCTGCAACGCGAAGCCGTTTATCCGGATAGTTTACAATCGGGCGAACAGTCATCAGGCCTCACATTTTGCGTGCAGATATACCTCGTATCCGCACGCGATCTTTTGGCCGATTTTCACCACGACTTGCAAACATTATCGCAAGTGGCCTTCACATTCCTCGCGCAATTACAAGACGCTGCACGTCGCTGGTGCCTTCGTAAATCTGGCAGACGCGAACATCGCGATAAATACGCTCAACTGGATAATCAGCCAGATAACCGTAACCGCCATGAATCTGGATCGCGGCAGAGCTGACCTGTTCAGCCATTTCAGAGGCAACAAGTTTGGCCATTGATGCTTCAGTCATGCACGGTTTGCCTGCCTCCCGCAGCGCAGCTGCATGGAGAACCATCTGACGGGCTGTCTCAATCTTCGTTGCCATGTCGACAAGCCTGAAAGCGACGGCCTGATGCTCGATAATTGGCTTGCCGAATGTGATGCGCTCTTTGGCGTAAGTACATGCAGCTTCGAATGCTGCGCGGGCCATGCCGACTGATTGAGCAGCAATGCCGATGCGCCCGCCCTCCAGATTGGCAAGCGCGATTTTGTAGCCCTGGCCCTCATCGCCTAGCCGGTTTTCTACTGGAATGCGCATATCGGTGAAAGCGAGCGCACAGGTATCCGATGAATGCTGGCCGAGCTTGTGTTCCACGGAAACAACTTCGTAGCCCGGAGTATCGGTCGGCACGATGAACGCCGAAATGCCTTTTTTGCCTGCCGACGGATCGGTAACGGCGAACACGATCACCACGCTGCCATTCTTGCCCGACGTGATGAACTGCTTGGAACCGTCGATCACGTAATGATCGCCGTCGCGGCGTGCGCGGGTTTTGAGCGCAGACGCATCCGAACCGGCCTGTGGTTCGGTCAATGCGAACCCGCCAATCCATTCACCGGAAGCCATCTTGGGCAGGAAACGCTGTTTCTGCTCTTCGGTACCGAAACGCAGGATCGGAACGCAGCCGACAGACGAGTGGACCGAAACAATGGTCGAACATGCCCCATCGCCTGCAGCAATTTCTTCCAGCGCCAGAGCGTAAGCAACCGTTCCCAGATCGGAACCGCCCCATTCTTCCGGTACCAGCATTCCCATAAAGCCAAGCTTGCCCATTTCGGCAAGCTCTGCGCCCGGGAAAGAATGCTCTCTGTCGCGTGCGGCAGCACCCGGCGCGAGCCGTTCCTGTGCGAACTGCCGGGCGGCTTCGCGAATCTGCTCCTGCGTATCGTTCAAGAGCATCAGACGATCCTCTCAATGCCGACGGCAGTTGCTTCGCCACCGCCCAGACAGATGCCAGCAACGCCGCGCTTCAGACCATGGGTTTCGAGGGCTGAAAGCAGGGTGACAAGAATACGCGCGCCGGACGCGCCGATAGGATGGCCAAGGGCGCAGGCGCCACCATGAATATTGACCTTATCATGCGGCAGATCGAGATCGCGCATCGCCGCCATGGTTACGACCGCAAAAGCCTCATTGATCTCAAAGAGATCGACATCTTTCAGGTTCCAGCCGATTCTCGCCGAAAGTTTGCTTATCGCGCCGATGGGCGCGGTCGGGTAGAGGTTCGGTTTGTCGGCATGGGTCGCATGGCCGACCAGAACCGCACGCGGGGTGAGGCCGCGTTTTTCCGCTTCGGAAGCACGCATGAGAACGAGGGCTGCCGCACCGTCCGAAATCGAGGAGGAGTTGGCAGCCGTCACGGTGCCGCCGTCACGAAAAGCCGGGCGAAGGGTCGGAATTTTGTCCAGTTTCGCCTTACCGGGCTGCTCATCGATGGAAATGTCAACTTCGCTACGTCCGGCCTTCACGGTAACGGGCGTAATTTCGGCGGCGAAAAGACCATTCTTGATGGCATTCTGGGCGCGTGTCAGCGAGGCAATGGCGAACTCATCCTGAGCTTCCCGCGTGAACTGATAAGCTTCCGCGCAGTCTTCGGCAAAGGTGCCCATGAGGCGGCCTTTGTCGTAGGCGTCTTCGAGACCATCAATGAACATATGATCGATAATCTGTCCGTGCCCCATACGATAGCCGCCACGTGCCTTAGGCAGCAGATAGGGGGAGTTTGTCATGCTCTCCATGCCGCCGGAAACAATGACGTCGGCAGAACCCGCCAGCAGCAGATCATGCGCCAGCATGGTTGCCTTCATGCCCGAACCGCACATCTTGTTGACCGTCGTTGCGCCAGTGGAAACAGGTATCCCGGCCTTGATCGAAGCCTGACGCGCCGGAGCCTGTCCCTGACCAGCAGGCAGGACGCAGCCCATATAGACATCCTCTACTGCTTCCGGCGCAAGGCCAGCGCCTGCAAGTGCACCGTGAATGGCTGCAGCACCGAGATCGGTCGCCTGAGCATTGGCGAAATCACCTTGAAAGCCGCCCATGGGAGTACGGGAAGCACCGACAATGACAATAGGATCGCTGTTGGACATGATTGTTCCTCGTTACTTTGCTGCCATGCGAAGTGCGCCGTCCAGACGGATGACTTCACCGTTAAGCATCTGGTTTTCCACGATGTGGCGGGCAAGAGCCGCATATTCGTCCGGTCGACCGAGGCGGGGCGGGAATGGCACGGAAGCGCCGAGGGCATCCTGCACCTCCTGCGGCATGCCAGCCATCATAGGTGTGGCGAATATTCCGGGCGCGATGGTCATGACGCGGATGCCGTGACGTGCAAGTTCGCGGGCCACTGGCAATGTCATGGCAGCGACGCCGCCCTTGGAAGCTGAATATGCCGCTTGGCCGATCTGGCCGTCGAAGGCTGCAACGGACGCCGTATTGATGATGACGCCTCGTTCTCCACCTTCGCCGGGCTCGTTCTTTGCCATGGCTTCGGCAGCGAGACGCAGCATGTTGAATGTGCCAATGAGATTGATCGAAATTGCGCGCGTGAAGCTTTCCAGCCTATGCGCGCCATCACGTCCGAGAATCTTCTCACCCGGTGCCACACCGGCACAGTTGACAAGTGCATCAACGCGCCCGAAAGCCTCCAGTGCAGCAGCGATGGCAGCCTTGCCATCTACGTCGCTGGTGACGTCGGTGCGGTGAAATTTTGCCATCGCACCAAGTGCTTTGGCCTGTGCTTCACCGGCTTCTGCATTCACATCGAGAAGCATGACTTTCCCGCCGGCATCAATGGCCATTTTTGCAACCGCAGCACCGAGGCCAGAGCTTGCACCGGTAATAAGAAATACCCGATCTTTAATCTGCATATGCTTGTCCTCAGGCCTTCGTCTGTTGCTGTTTGTCGATTTCCGCCTTGCGAAGGAGGAAACGCTGGATTTTTCCACTTGGCGTCTTGGGAAGTTCGCTCAGGAAGTCAATTTCACGCGGGTAGGAATGGGCGGAGAGCCGCTTCTTCACATGCAGTGCCAGCTCATCCTTCAATTTCTGCGTACCTTCGAAACCAGGCGCAAGGATAACGAATGCCTTCACAATTTCGGTTCGTTGCGGGTCCGGTACGCCGACAACCGCCGCTTCGTTGACGGCGGCGTGCTCAAGAAGAGCACTTTCGACGTCGAATGGTCCGATGCGATAACCGGATGATGTTATAACGTCATCAGCGCGACCAATGAAGCTGATCGAACCATCCGGCTCGAACTCCACGGTGTCTCCGGTGCGATAGTAACCGCCCGCAATGGCTGGCGTTTCCTGCTTGTAATAGCCGGAAAACCAGAGAAGCGGCGATTTTGCTATATCCACAGCGAGAATACCGGGCTGATTAGGGCCAAGTTCATTGCTCTCTTCATCTAGAACCGCGACACGATAGCCGGGCATTGCATAGCCAGCCGAACCATGCCGAACGGAATGTTCAAGGCCGTGATGATTATTCACGACCATGCCAAGCTCGGTCTGGCCGTAGTGATCGTAGATTGGTGTACCAAGATATGCGTCGAACCAGCGAATGACTTCCGGATTAAGCGGCTCTCCGGCACTGGAGACTACACGCAGGCGCCCCTTGATACGTTTCGCAGCTTCCGGTCCCTCTGCCATCAGCAGACGGAAAGCAGTCGGCGAACCGGCGAGGCTGGTGACACCAAGGCGTTCGATGATGTCATATGTGCTTTCAGCAGTGAAACCACCTTCGTAAAGCGTGGTTGCCATGCCAAGCTGCAATGGTCCAGTCACGGCATAATAAAGGCCATAGGCCCAGCCTGGATCAGCAATATTCCAGAAAATGTCGTCTGAACGCAGACCGATGGCTTCGCGCATATAGGCGCCGAATGCCATCAGCGCATAAAGCGGAACCGGTACGCCTTTCGGTAGACCCGCCGTGCCGGAGGTCGACATCATCATGAACAGATCGCTACTCTGGCGAAGTATAGGCGCGCAATCGACCGAAGCGGAAGCCGTTGCAGCACGAAAATCGATGTCATTGGCTGGCAGGTTTTCGCCGGGCGCCAGCACGATTGCGACGTTGGGGCAGTTTTCAACTTCTGTCAGTTTGGAGCGGTTGGCTGTGTTGGTGACGACCAGCTTTGCGCTGCTGGTCTTCAGACGGTGCTCGATTGCTTTCGGGCCAAAGGCGGTGAAAAGTGGCTGATAGATCGCGCCGATACGCCATGCGCCGAGAATGGTTGCAATGAGTTCCGGTGTGCGTGGCAACAGGCCTGCGACTACGTCGCCAGCGCCGATACCTGCATCTTTCAGTACATTACCGACACGAGCGGCCATATCCCTCAGGTTCTCGAAGGTGAATTCGGAAAGCTCGCCATTGGCTGCAATTGCACGGAGGGCTACGCGGTTATCGCCAGTGTGCCGGTCGCAGCATTCAACACAGGCATTGATGCCGGTTTCAAGATTGCCGTGAAGCTTTGCAATGGCATCTTCGATGCGAAATTGCGCAACGGCATAATCATAACGCGCCGGTCGCGTTGAAACGGACGTTTCAGTCATCCAGTTTAACCTCCCTGACAGCCACCTCCTCGTGGCCAACCATTCCTGAAGGTTAACGCGTCATGCATTGCAAACAATGACATTAGATGCATTAATGTATGATCGATTTTGCAATATAGAGAAACCATGGAACGCCATAATATTGCGCCGGGCTTCGTCGAGGATGCGCTCGAAAGCGTGCGTGTTCGGGGGATGGACACGGCTCCCCTGATGGTGAAGATCGGCCTGCCGGAAACAGTGGTGGAACCGATCACCAATGTGGAATATGGCCGTTTGTGGTGGCTGATTGCTGAAACGATCAACGACGAATTCTTCGGGCTGGCTGCAAGGCCGATGCGCCCCGGCAGCTTTAATCTGCTTTGTCATGCTGTGCTGCATGCCGGCACGCTGGAACGGGCTTTGCGACGGGCGTTGCAGTTTCTCAATGTGGTACTGGATGATCCGCAAGGTGAATTGCGGATCCGCGATGGCATGGCCCATATCGTTCTGACCGACGCCGGATCTCCAAGACCTGCTTTTGCCTATCGTGCCTATTGGCTGATCCTGATGGGGGTGGTCTGCTGGCTGATCGGGCGGCGTATCCCGTTGCGGACGCTCGACTTTGCTTGTCCAGCACCGGTCCACCGGCAGGATTATCACAAGTTCTTCGGAGCACCGGTATTATTCGATCAGCCGGTGACGCGGCTGGTTTTTTCATCGTCCTATCTATCGCTGCCGATTATCCGCAGCGATGTGGCGTTGGAGAGTTTTTTACGAGAGGCTCCGGCCAATATTCTGATCCGCTATCGTTATGATAATGATCTTTCCGCAAGGGTACGCGCACAACTGAATGCTTTGCCATTCACAGACTGGCCGTCTTTTGAAGGGCTGGCGAAGGGGCTTGGCATGTCCGGGCCGACCTTGCGGCGCAGGCTGCGCGGGGAGGGGCAGAATTTCGGGACGATCAAGGATGAGTTGCGTTTCGTGATAGCCGAAAGGCTTTTACGGGAAAACAAGCTAAGTGTAGCGGAAGTGGCTGCCGAACTTGGTTACAGTGAGCCAAGTGCCTTCTATCGCGCATTTCATAAATGGATGGGGCAAAGCCCAGGGCGGTTTCGGACTGTACAACAAGAGGAATAAAAAATGCCGGGCTTAAGCCCGGCATCTTGTCGCTTGGGAGGCGCGTCAATCTTCCTTGATCATGCTGTCCTTACTCGTATCCCGCATACGCAGATAAACGATCAGGGAAATGCCGATCATGATGGTGACGTACCAGTAGAAGCCACGTTCCCATCCGCCATTCTTAAAGCTCAATGCAACATACTCGGCAGTACCACCGAAGAGAGTGTTGGCCAGTGCGTAGGGCAGCGCTACGCCGAGTGCACGGATATGCGCCGGGAAAAGCTCCGCCTTCACGACAGCATTAATGGAGGTGTAGCCGGTGACGATGATGAGCGCGCCCATGACCAGCAAACCGGCCGTGATCGGATCGCGGGTCTGTTCCAGCGTCGTGAAGATCGGATAGGTGAAAAGAACACCTGCGGCACCGAAAGCGATCATCAATGGCTTGCGGCCGATCTTGTCCGACAAGGCACCAGCGATCGGTTGCAGGCACATGAAGACGAACAGCGTCACCGCGTTGATCTGACTTGCCACTTCGCGGCTGAAGCCAGACGTGTTTACGAGAAACTTCTGCATGTAGATCGAGTATGCGTAGAATGCGAGCGTACCGCCAGCAGTCAGAAGCATGACGAGAGCGGTTTCCTTTGGATGATGCTTGATAAGCGTCCAGAAACCGGATTTCGGAGCGTTCTTAGCCTTTGCATTCTTGAAGCTCTCGGTTTCTGCAAGACCGCGACGCAGCCAGAATACGACTACTGCAAGCAAGGCGCCGATGAAGAACGGAATACGCCAGCCCCAGGATTCCAGCGCAGGGGTTTCCATTGTCGACTGAAGCACGATCAGAAGCAGGATTGCGAGAAGTTGCCCAGAAATGAGCGTGACGTACTGGAACGAGGAGAAGAAGCCGCGACGGTCTTTGCCTGCCATTTCCGACAGATAGGTGGCGCTGGCGCCATATTCACCGCCGACCGACAGGCCTTGCATCAAACGTGCGAGTACGAGGAGAGCCGGGGCTGCAAGGCCGATGGTCTGGTAGTCCGGCGTCAGTGCGATGATGAGCGAACCTGCACACATCAGCGTCACGGACAGCGCAAGGCCTGCCTTGCGACCCTTGCGGTCGGCATAAACCCCCATGATCCATGCACCGATGGGGCGCATGACAAAGCCAACGGCGAAGACTGCGGCGGCACTCATGAGTTGCGCGGTCTGGCTTTCGGACGGGAAGAAATGCGGTGCAAAGTAAAGCGCAAATGCTGCGTAAACGTACCAGTCGAACCATTCGACCAGATTGCCGGTCGAGCCACCGATAATGGATTTCAGGCGGCTATTGGTACTTTGCACTTCACTCCGTTCGTTAGTAATTGAGACCATGGGTTGCTCCTTCAAATCACTCGATTTTTGAATCTCACCCCTTGTTGTGGAACCGGATCGGCGAAACGGTTTCAGGGTGTTTTTCCGTTGCCTTCAACTCGTCTCTCTGTCTTCCGTTTGGATGCGTGAGGGACGGCCTGTTTGGCGCTGGTGAATAATCTCAGTCCGTGCTCCGCTTCAGCTTCGAGCACGCAATTTCAGTGATCCGGTCGATGAGAACGGTCCCGGAATTGGGTGCGATGCAGGGGCTATGTTGATGTGGTTCACGGGTAAACTCCTCCCTTCGAAACTCCCATTTTCGAATTGGCGCTAACATGCGGTAGAGGAACATTGATCGCCAGAGAGCAGGATTAAAAAGATTAAAGTATTGAAATAAAAAGATTTTCGATAGATTTCCGTTAAAATCTTGTGCAAGATTCTGCGTGACTTTTTGTGTGAGTTTGCATAAATCAGCACAAATGAAGGTCCCATCGAAGATTGCAAAACTCCTGTTGGTTGCCCTCGCTTCCTTGCTGGCAATCGGTGTGTGGTTTTCCGCCCGGCTGTGGGCCGAAAGCGGGGCGTTGGATGGTCTCCGTCAGGATGCGACGTTGATAGCGCGTCAACAAACCCGCCTCATCGATAGCGAACTGGCAAAGTTCCGGTTGTTGCCAGTGGTGTTGAAGGAATATAGCGATCTGCGCGATGTGCTCGCGGGTGGTTCGAAGGACGCGACCGCTCGTTTGAACCAAAAGCTTGAACTTCTTGCACATCAGATCGGTTCGCCAATCATCTATGTGATCGCTCGTGATGGTACGGTTATCGCGTCATCTAATGCCACTACCCCGGAGAGCTTTGTCGGACGCAATTACGATTTCCGGCCTTACTTCAAGGGCGCGATGGCGGCAGGTTCGGCAGAGTATTATGCCATAGGTGATTTGAGTGGTCGCTTCGGTCTTTTTCTGGCGCGGCGCATCGGTGATCAGACTGACCCGGTTGGTGTGGTCGTGATCAAATTTGAATTCCACAGACTGGTGCAAACATGGGCAAACGACCCCGGCCAGACCTTCGTCGTTGATCCTCGCGGAATCATACTGGCCTCCACCGATAAGGCCGAAGACCTTCGCTCCTTTCAGCCGATATCAACTACAGAACGCACCAAGATTATCGAGAGCGGGCAGTTCAACGCTGCGGACATGAAACCCAGCAATTATCGCTTTGCGCCGGACGGGATGATGATCGAGCCTTCCGGGCAATATTCAGTTGCTGTCGATGAACCAATCGCCGAAACGCCCCTGAAACTGGTTCATATCGAACCTATGGGGCGAGCCTTGCGCGCTGCCAACGACCTTGCGCGACTGATAACGGTGGCGGCCATACTTGTCTTTGTCGTGATTGCTGGTGCCGTTTACTGGCGAGTGAGTCGCGCAGCGCGTGCGGCAGCCTATCGTGCCGAGCTTGAGGCTGCAGTTGAAGAGCGCACGGCAGCATTGAGTGCAGAAATGGCAGAGCGTGAACTGGCTGACAAACGCTTTCGCGATGCGCGGGAAGAGCTTGCCCAGGCGAATAGGCTCGCATCTCTCGGATCGATTACCGCAGGGCTGGTGCATGAAATTAACCAACCCGTCGCGACTATTCGGACACTCGCCGAAAACGCGCAGCATCATCTTGCAAACGGCAAGTTCGATAAGGTCGCCAGTAACCTCGATACATCCGTGGAACTGACGGCGCGTATAGGCTCTATCACACAGGAAATGCGCCGGTTTGCGCGCCGTCGCAGCGGTGTCGTTCGCCCGCTCCCGCTAAATGAACTGGTGGATGGCACGATGCTGCTGATGGGAGACCGGTTCCGCAACGCCAAGGTTCAACTGGATATACCGGGACGTTCCGACATGGTGATCCTTGCCTGCCGCGTCAGATCGGAGCAGGTGCTGGTGAATTTGCTGCAAAACGCATTGGATGCGGTCGTGAACAGCGAGACCCCCCGTGTTTCGTTCAGCGTCCGTGATGAGGGCGACCAGATTTCTCTTGTCGTGGACGATAACGGACCTGGCATTGATCCCCAATTGGCCGACGAGATTTTCAGCCCATTCGTAACGGGAAAGGCGGATGGCCTCGGTCTGGGACTGGGTATCGCAAGAGATCTCATGGTCGAACTGGAAGGTACGCTGCGAGTCATTCCATCACAGCTTGGCGGTGCAGCTTTTGCGGCAACTTTGAAGAGGGCAGAGCGCAATGGAAATTGAGCCTTTGCGGGTGATGCTGGTCGATGACGATGCAGCATTTCGTGTGGCCTTGGCCGATTCATTTGAGATCGCAGGTCTCGATATTGAAACCCATGGTGACGGTCAGTCCGCTTTGACCAGTTTGACGCCCGATTATCCTGGCATCGTTGTGACCGATATCCGCATGCCGCGGGTCGATGGACATGCGGTGATGGAAGCATTGTTGGCGCGTGATCCGGAGTTGCCGGTTATTTTGATGACCGGACATGGTGATATCGGAATGGCTGTCGCTTCTCTCAAAAAGGGCGCGTTTGACTTCATAGCCAAACCATTCGCAGCCGATCACCTGATATCGAGCGTGCGTCGTGCACTGGAAATGCGTCGGCTGGTGCTGGAAAATCGCCGTCTTCGTCGTGCTGCGGCAGATGCGGAACAGGACTACCCCCTGCTTGGCGAGACGCCGGTGATGGTACGGCTGCGTGACACGATCCGCCAGCTTGCCAGTGTCGATGTCGATGTATTGATAGAAGGTGAGACTGGGACCGGAAAAGAACTGGTGGCTCGCCTCCTGCACCGCTGGAGCACGCGTCACGCCCGCAGTTTTGTTGCCATTGATTGTGCTGCCTTGCCGGATGCTATCGCTGACGAGTTTCTTTTCGGCAGCCGCATTCAACGTGGAAGAATAGCTGACGCGGACCGCGGTACATTGTTTCTCGATGAAATTGACAGCATGTCGCCGTCCGTTCAGGGCAAGTTGCTACGTGTTGTTGAAGAGCGTGAGTTACCCTCACTTACTGGAGAGCCCCGTGCGGTCAATCTAAGGATCATCGCGGCTGCGAAAGGTAATCTGGAGGAAGCTGTGGTCAGCGGTCGCTTTCGTTCCGATTTGTTTTATCGCCTTGAAACGGTCAGGTTACGTGTTCCGCCTCTGCGCGAGCGGCGAAAGGATATAGGTCTACTTTTCTCCTATTTCCTTGATGAAGCAGCAGCCCAATTCGGCCAAACGCGACCTGCAATCGACGCTGTAATGGAAGCGCGACTGAATTCCGATGAATGGTCGGGAAATGTCCGCGAATTGCGCAATTATGCAAAGCAAATGGTATTGGGCCTACGTCACGACCAGATCACAGAGCCAAGCCCGTTTTCTCTGTCGGAACAGATGGATCGTTTTGAAGACGGTGTCATTCGCGCAACGCTGGATAGGTGCAACGGCGATGTTGGAGCGGCCTCGGCGTTGTTGCAGTTGCCGCGCCGAAGCCTCTACGCCCGCCTGCAAAAGCTTGCTATTGATGCATCGACCTTCAGGAAGCGCGATTAGTGTTTTCATTCCAGGTCCGGGTCTGGTAGCGATGCCAGCCAGTTCGCTGATATTGACGCCAATCTTTTGCCGGACCACGGCTTGGCAATGAGGACGTAATGGCACTCCCCCTTGATAAAACGCATATCCGTTCGCTGTCAGTCTTCGCCGGTATGGATGATCCGAGTTTTGACCAGTTTCTTGGTCAGGCTACACAGCGTGTTGTGTCCAAAGGTACTGCTGTCTTCAATCAAGGTGACGATGCCCGCCATTTTTTTGTGTTATTGCACGGACGGTTAAAAGTTATGCAAGTTACCGCCGACGGGCAGCAGATTATAGTGCGGGTCGTCAATCCGGGAGAACTTTTCGGTTTTGCAGTGGCGCTAGGACGCAAGGACTATCCGGGTACGCCTCTGGCTGCCGTCGATAGCGCAGTACTTGCCTGGCCGATGGAAATGATGACTGATTTCATGGCGCGTAGTCCCGCACTCGCGGTCAATACGATGCAGATGATCGGGCGCAGGCTGGATGCCGCACACAATCGCATCAGAGAGATTTCAACACAGGAAGTCGAGCCACGTGTGGCACATGCAGTACTGAGGCTCGTTCGTGAAGCAGGGGTAAAAGAAGGCGCCGGCGTGCGTATCGATTTTCCGGTTTCCCGCCAGGATATTGCTGAACTGACCGGGACAACCCTGCATACAGTTTCGCGCATCATTAGCCAGTGGCAGGCTAAAGGATGGGTGGAAGGTGGCAGGCAGTCATTACTCGTTCGCGACCTTCGGCATTTGCAATCGATAGCCGACGGCGAAAGCTAGAGAACGTCTGCTGAAAGTAGGAATTGCCTCATCTAGTGGTCTGATTCCGACATTTACGTCCCTCGGATATGAGTGCTGAGCAAATGTCGGAAGCAAAAAGACCACTAGTAACTTTATGAATTTAGTGGATTTTTCGAATTTGACGTTTGAAACGGGATTTATATCGGATGGGTATCAAACATCAAATTCAATCCACTAGTTTGTTGCGGCTGAACGTTGACGACTGATCCAAGCCGCACCGATACTACCGTGCAAAAAGCCATTCGAGAGCGGTACGTCCGGATAGACCTTTCGCAAGCGTAAGATCCCTTCGTCAGGACTGATAAATCGGTTCAACACCTCGTCATGGATGCGGGCTACTTCCACCATATCGCAATCCTGCGGTGACAGTCTGAAACGCCTGATGCCCGCTTCTTGTAGGTCAGGCAGGTCCTCAATCAGTGACTGACAGGTATGCGAGAGTGTCTGCACGCCGTTGAGAGCCAGGAAGGGTTGGCTATCGAGTGTCTTGACAGGCAGCCCGTCCGGTTCTTCGCCGCATACAAACTGGCAATTATCTTTTATGTGGCCCTTGGATCGCGCATGCGCACACCGGGCTGAAATGGCGAGCGGCACCCGTCCGAACGTGAATATCTCGAAAGCAATATCCGGAGCAGCTTTGACAATCTCGCGGATTGAACTGATCGGTAACTCTGGCGGAAGACAGATCGATTGTGCGCCGCGGGCTGCAAGAACCTTGGCGGTTGCAGCATTATAAACATTGACCAGTGGACCGACTATGTGCGGCACACCGGATAAAAGCCCCAATGCCGACAAATCGTTTGCCTCCACGGGTAGTGTCGCTTCCTTGATCGTTTGACGGACCTGTTTTGCTTCCCGTTCGAGCATAACGAGTGCCAGCGAACCGAGGTTCACCGTTTTTCCTGCGCGTTGCAGCCGCTCGATCACAGCGTCTATATACGGTGTCAGGAAATGGAACCGTTTGGAGCAGACGATTTCACCGACCGTGACACGGTCGATTGGGGCTTCATCGGCGATACGGAAATAAAAATCCCGCCATTTTGGACCGTCCCACAGGAAGAGAACAGGACCAAGGCTGAGGCTGGGTGCTGACATATCTATCTCCAGCGTTTGTCGTATGCACCCGAAGTCGTCTGCTGGCCTTCGCTCAGCAGCCGGAGGCGGGACAAAAGTGCTGCGCGGCTTTCGGGGCTTGCGGCGAGTGTCTGACGAAGTGTCGAGACGACTTCACCAACGTAAGCCTTGCCGCGCTGGCGGCCTTCAATCTTGAGTGCTGAGACGCCTGCCGCTCGCAACTCGTCGATATGATTCATGACATCAAGCGAAACCGGATCTTCGAACGCATAACCTTGATCGTCTGCGATATTGAATCGGCCTTTGCAGAGTGTTGGATAGCCGGTGGGCTCGCCCAAAGGAAAACGGTTGATCGTATAGTCACCGAGTTCGGAGACGAGTTGGTCTCCATCTTGACGGTAACGCACATGACTTGCCGGTGAGCAGACACCGTTCATGTTCGGCGATCTGCCGGTCGCGTAGGAAGACAGCGAGCATCTTCCTTCTGCCATCACGCATAGTCCACCGAATACGAATACTTCCATTTCGCAGCCGATCTTGCGGCCGAGTTTCGCAATATCGGCAATGGTCAGAACGCGTGGCAACACGACTCGCTTTGCCTTGAACGCATCGACGAGAAACTGGATTGCATCTGCATTGGAGGCGGAAGCTTGTACGGATACATGAAGCCGCTGTGTTGGATGTTTCTCGGCGGTATAGGCCATCAGCCCGAAATCGGCGAGGATGACTGCGTCTGCACCAAGGGAGGATGCATCGTCTACGGCTCGGTACCAGATATGCTCATCGCCTGCACGCATGAACGTGTTGATGGCTACGAAAACCTGCGTTTTGCGGGCATGGGCAAACTTGATAGCATCGCGTAATTCGTCGCGGCTGAAGTTGAGGCCTGGAAAGTTGCGCGCATTCGTTTCGTCGCGAAAGCCGCAATAGACGGCATCTGCCCCTGCACCAACTGCTTCACGCAAGGCCGACGGGGTTCCTGCAGGACAAATCAGTTCCATCCGGTGGCTTCCTTGCCGAGAGCCTTGCTGCGTACATAATTTGCGATGCCACGAACCATCGGGGCAAATGGTCCCGCATTTGTGCCGAGGTCGGATGGAAGGTCTATGTTGCAGTCATCCAGCGCATTGCGAAGCGCCAGCATGGCTTCCATATCTCCCGTCACGGTAATATCCCGGGAGAAGAACAGCGCATCTCCATCAAGCTTGCCTTCGAGAAGTGCGAGCAGCATGACCAGTGGTCCCTCGATGCCTGCGTCAACTTCCGTTGCTTCGTCTTCACGCACGATTGTGATGCGCGGCTTGTCCGGTTCGATCACAAAAGCGAATGGTATGTCGGACGGGCGAAAACGGAACCGCTTTGTCGCATAGTCTCCGAGACGCTCGAAAAGACCCGGATGCGAGCGCATTACCTGAAAGAAAATGCGCGAAACAAAAGGGGCGATCAGAAATGGCGGAACAAGCCGGGCTGGAACAGCCACGGCTGGAGGTATCTTCATCATCACTCAGCTCCGGTGAGCTTTATAAGGTGAATTCAGAAATAGGCGATTCAATACAAGGACAGTTTGATTCAGATCAAAGACGGCGAAAGAATTCGATATTCAAAGCTAGGGACATGAAAACGGCCCAATCTCTTCCGTCACATTACGACTGCCTGCAAAGCTTTTTGTCGGAGCTTGAACGGCGCAATGATCTCATTCGGATTAAACGTCCGGTATCTCTGGTCCAGGAGATAACTGAAATCCATAAGCGTGTGCTTGAGGCGGATGGTCCGGCATTGATCTTCGAGCAACCGGTCGATGCTGACGGGCGGCTGCATTCAATCCCTCTCGTGGCCAATCTTTTCGGTTCCGAACGACGTATTGCATTGGGACTTGGTCGTGCCGTCGAGGAAATCCCTGACCTTGCGGAGATGCTTGCGGAACTGCGCGCACCAAAGCCGCCCCGTTCGGCGGGCGAAATATGGAACAAGCTGCCTTTGGCGAAGGCTGCGTTGAATATGCGCCCTCGGCAAGTCCGTCGCGCACCGGTGCAGGCGAATATACTGGAAGGCGAAGCCGTCAATCTCGATCTACTACCGATCCAATGGTGCTGGCCGGGAGAGCCTGCGCCGCTTGTTACCTGGCCGCTGGTTATCACACGGGCACCAGACGATCCATCTGATATCAATGTTGGAATTTACCGGATGCAGAAGCTTGGCCGGGATAAGTTGATCATGCGCTGGCTCGCCCATCGCGGCGGTGCGCGTCATCACCGCATGTGGCAAAAGCGAGGCGAGGATATGCCTGTTGCCGTTGCTATCGGGGCTGATCCGGCGACAATCCTTGCAGCTGTTATGCCCTTGCCTGAAGGGATGAGCGAACTTGCCTTCTCGGGCCTGCTTGCTGGACGAAGACCTTCCGTCGTTGATGCGCACACTGTGCCGCTCTCCGTACCCGCCAACGCTGAAATCATTTTGGAAGGGCGAGTTTCCGCATCTGTCACCGCGCCAGAGGGGCCTTATGGTGATCACACGGGCTATTACAACAGTGTCGAGGAATTTCCGGTCATGCAGGTGATGGCGATCACCACGCGGAAAGACCCGGTCTATCTTTCGACCTACACCGGTCGCCCGCCGGATGAGCCCTCAAGGCTTGGTGAAGTGATGAACGAGCTGTTCGTGCCAATTGTACGAAAGCAGTTCCCGGAAATCGCGGATTTGTGGCTGCCTCCGGCGGCGTGTTCTTATCGTGCAATGGTGGTCTCGATCGACAAGCGCTATCCCGGTCAAGCGCGGCGGGTGATGATGGGGCTTTGGTCGATGCTGCCCCAGTTCAGTTATACGAAGCTCATAATCGCGGTCGATCCCGACATAAATGTTCGCAACTGGGATGATGTCATGTGGGCGCTCGCGACGCGTTTCGATGCGAGCCGCGACGTCATTACGCTTGCCGACACACCGGTGGATTATCTCGATTTTGCGTCGCCGCGCTCAGGCTTGGGCGGAAAGCTTGGACTTGATGCGACCAACAAGATCGGCTCCGAAACTGACCGGGAGTGGGGCGCTGTGCTGAAGATGAGCGAGGATGTGGTCGCCCGTGTAGATGCCATGTGGGGCGAGCTTGGGTTGAATAAGGAAAACATGTGATGAAACGGGTTGTGGTCGGTATTTCCGGTGCATCGGGCGCCCTCATCCCGCTCAAGCTGCTGGAGCAGCTTTCGACTTTAAACGACGTTGAGACGCATTTGGTCGTGTCGGATGCTGCACAGCAGACCTTGCGTCACGAGTTAGGCCCCGACGGTTATGCGCTTCTGCACAGGCTTGCGCACAGAAGCTATTCTGTCGGCGATATTGGTGCTTTGATTGCAAGCGGATCGGTCGCCACCGCCGGTATGATCGTTGCGCCGTGCTCCATGCGGACGCTCGCGGCGATCGCGACGGGCCACAGCGATAGCCTGTTAACCCGCGCCGCTGACGTTCATTTGAAGGAACGGCGCAGGCTGATCCTGATCGCACGAGAAACGCCGCTGCATCTGGTCCATCTGCGCAATATGTGCACGGTGACAGAAATGGGCGCGATTGTGATGCCGCCGGTTCCAGCCTTTTACTTCAAACCGCAATCGGTCGATGAAGTGGCTGATCAGATCGCGGCGCGAGCCATCGATCTGATCGGTATTGGCGAAAAGCAATCGAAAAGCTGGGCGGGAATGCCCGGCAATCGATAGCAGCAGTGATGGCATTATGCGAAAGGTTCGGTTGGGCCTTTCGCCGGCGGGGTAAACCATTTCGGTCCAGTTGCCGTCATATGGATATGATCTTCCAGACGAATACCGAATTGGTCTGGAATCACGATCATCGGCTCGTTGGAGAAGCACATGCCTTCAGTCAGCGGGAGTGAATTCCCGCGAACGATGTATGGGGCCTCGTGAATTTCCAGACCAAGGCCATGACCGGCGCGATGCGGAAGGCCTGGCAAAGCGTAATCCGGTCCCAGTCCATGCTTCACGAGTGTAGCGCGTGCCGCATCGTCAAGGGTTGAACAGGCCGCACCAAGCTTTGCCGCATCAAAAACGGCTTGCTGCGCTTCACGTTCGATTGCCCAAATGCGTGAAAACTCTGCGCTTGGCTCTTCCAGCATGTAGGTACGCGTAAGATCGGAGTGGTAGCCATCGATACGGCATCCGGTATCGACAAGAATAACGTCACCGTGCTGATAGAACTGTTCTCCATCTGCACCATGCGGCAGCGAGGTCGCTGCGCCGAAAGAGACAATGCAGAAAGTCGAACCGCCAGTAGCTCCGAGGGCACGGTGCTGTTCATCGATAAAGCGCACCACTTCGCTTGCGGCGATGCCGGGCTTTATCAATGCATGTGCGCGGCGATGGACTTCAAGCGTCAAATCCATCGCGTACTGGATGATTGCGATTTCATTGTCCGACTTGCAGATGCGCTGCTCACGGATCAGTTCGCCGCCGTCAAGCAAGCGCTCCGGCGAGATTTCGTGTTTAAGGGCATTATAGACGAACAGCGGCACGGCATCATCTACAGCAAGTGTAGCGCTTGCCGGAATGAGTGACGCTATCAGTTCAGCGCTACTTTCTTCTTCCTGCCATACGCGGATTTCCCCTGGCAGATGCGGCAGGCTCTCGACACGGCTTTGTTCAAAGCCGGGAACGATATAAATGACTTCCGACGGTGTGACGAGGGCGCCCAGAAAACGTTCGCTGATGTGCCAGACAAGCCCGGTATAATAACGCAAACTTGCTGTTGGCCCGAGCAGAAGCCCGCCAATCCCGCGCTCTCTCAACTTGCCTTGCAACAATGCCAATCGTTCAAGACGTTCTGCCTGTTCGATGCGTGGAGGAGATGACGGTGAAGTCATAATGCATACCTTTGTGATTTGTTTCTGGCAAAGCCTGCGTCCGAACGCAGCTTGCTTCCGGGCAGATATATCACGGCTTTAGCTATCTGAAAGCCATCTCTCCGCTATTGCGTTCAAAAGTTCAGGACGGCAAGGCTGATCTGCGAAACACGACACAAGGCACCATTCAAGGGGACTTTTGTGGGATAACGGCGAGGCCGTTGCCTGGACTGTCTGAGTGAGTGCACGATCACAAAGTGATGATAATCAGTCCGTTTTCTTCGTGGCACATTGCGAGCCGGAATTGAACTCATTAGGTGAGGTCACACTGCGGTAACAAAGTTTCGGTAAAAGGTCGTAGTTTCAAAAATGACTTTAGCGTCTGTGAGGTTTCATGCCTGAGTTGTGGCAGTGGGTTTCCGCTTTCGGTTTTTCGATTGTTATCATCGTTGCGGCGCTGGTCTATCTCAACATGTCTAACCGTGAAACGCCTGGTGATATGTTTAATCTCTTCACGAAAGTTGGTGCTGTCGCAGTAGCGCTCGTTGCTGCCTTCGCTAGTCTGGCCGCTGCCGCCATTATTGATTGATCTTGCCGCTCATATTTTCAACGAAGACACTGCGGCTTCGCTCTTATGCACATAATCGTTCGCATCCTGTTGCCGTTGAAACAACAGGATAAAGAGTAAGTCCGTCAGAACCAGTTGTGCATCGCGTGCCGTGATTGACGACGAGCGCACCCGTTCTTCATCGGCAACTGTATATAGACGAATATCAGCGATCTTGTTGAGCGGGTTTTCGTTGAGGCCTGTAACAGCGATCACGGTTGCTCCCCACTTCTTGGCCTGCTCGGCGATGCGAAGGGTTTCGATGCTCGTTCCCGAATAGGAAAGGGCAAACAGAACGTCGCCCTCATGCAATGTGGAAACATTGGCCATCTGGATATGGCTATCGCTGTCGTGCATCACATTGCGCCCAAGCTTCATCAGCTTGTAGGAAAAATCACGCGCAACGAGTGACGATGCGCCAACGCCGGCGAGATGAATGCGCCGGGCGCTGATCAGCGCTTGCAATGCGCCGTCGATACCTTGTTCATTGTTGACGGAAATCGTCTGCTGCATGGATTGCAGCTTGCTGCCGATCAGCTTGTGCAGAACCGTAATATAGCTGTCGCTGGTTTCGATGCTGCCGTGGACCATGCCTGCCGGAACCTGCCATTCCTTGGCCCGAGCCTCGCTGACCGCGAGTTTAAGTTCCTGATAGCCGTCAAAGCCGAACTTCTGGCTGAATTTGACGACGCTCGATTGACTGCGGCCGGTCGCGACCGCGAGCGCGGAAGAGGAAAGCTTCAATACCTGTTCTGGATGATCGACGATGAACTGGCCGATCTTTCGGTCTGCAACGGTCAGCTCGTTCAGTTTGGCGTTGATCTTCTGTAGGATCGACATGCGCGATTAATCCCCATTCCGGCGTCGGAAGGCTCGATATTCGATTGCCTTGCCTCATAAGACAACCGAAATTGATTTGGAATATAAAATTCCAATCTTTTAAAATTTACGGAATGAGCTAACTATCCACAAGATGGTACATGGTGGAGAGACATGGAACGATTGCGAATTGTCGGTGGACGAGCGCTACAGGGAGCGGTCAATATCTCCGGGGCGAAAAACGCTGCGCTGCCTCAGATCGCGGCTTCCCTGCTAAGTCCCCACCCCGTTGAACTTACTAACCTTCCAGCGGTGAGTGATGTTGAAAACATGCTCAATGTCGTGCAGTCGCATGGGGCACAGGTCTCACGCGCGCCGCATTCGACGACAATTGCCGCCACTGAACTTGTCGAAGGAGAAACGCCTTATGACACTGTGAGGCGAATGCGTGCGACGGTTCTGGTGCTGGCACCTTTGTTGGCGAGACTGGGTAAAGTTCGTGTTTCCTTGCCGGGCGGATGCGCCATTGGCGCGCGGCCTGTCGATATGCACTTGAAAGCGCTCTCCACACTTGGCGCAGATGTTTCCATCGATCGCGGCTGGATCGTTGCTTCGACCGATAGCAGCCTGATCGGAAGCCGGATTGTATTGCCCGCACCGTCCGTTGGCGCGACGGCGACAGCGATGATGGCGGCGACCTCCGCTCGCGGCGAGACAGAAATATTGAACGCAGCCCGTGAGCCGGAAATTGCTGACCTTGCAGCGTGTCTTGGGGCCATGGGCGCGCAGATTGAAGGGGCAGGTACGCATCGCATTCTGATTCAGGGCGATACATCTTGGCGTCCTGCACGCCATCACGGCATACCGGATCGTATCGAAGCCGGAACTTATGCAGTTGCTGCGGCGATTACCGGCGGCACGCTCGAATTGACGCATGCTCGTCTTGAGCATCTCGCTTCTGTTGTGCAAATGCTTGAAACTATGGGCGTCAGTGTATGGCCGAGCGACCGCGGTCTGGTTATTTCGCGTAATGGCGCCTTGCGTGGCGCTGATTTGACGACCGAACCCTATCCCGGATTCCCTACCGATTTGCAGGCCCAGTTCATGGCGTTGGCAGCTTGTGCCGAAGGAGCATCGCTCATTCGCGAGACAGTGTTCGAAAGCCGGTTCATGCATGTGTCGGAACTGATGCGGCTTGGCGCTGACATCAAACTGCAGGGAACAACTGCTCTGGTACGTGGCGGGCGCCCGCTGCATGGCGCACAAGTCATGGCAACGGATTTGCGGGCGTCCGTGTCGCTTGTTCTCGCAGCACTGGTTGCCGAGGGAGAAACTGTTGTTAATCGCATCTATCATCTGGATCGCGGGTATGAACAGCTTGACCGCAAACTGAAACTTTGCGGTGCAGATATAGAACGGCTGTCAGAATGATGTCGGACAGGGTTGGGAAAAATCAGTTCTATCTTGGCGTAGATGGCGGCGGTACGGGCTGTCGAGCCCGGTTGGAAGATGAGACCGGCAACGTGCTGGGACAAGGATTGTCTGGCCCGGCGACTACACGGCTCGGGATAGACAAGGCATGGGAATCCATTGCGCGCGCGTTTGACGCAGCGATCAGCGAGGCAGGTCTGGGGGCTGAAGAACTGACCCGAACGCATGCAGGTATTGGGCTGGCGGGCATAGGCAGGCAAGGTGCGATCGAAGCACTTCAGGCTATACAGCATCCCTTTTCGAGCATTCATTTCATAAGCGACGGTAAAGGCGCTTGTCTCGGTGCGCATTCGGGTAATGACGGGGCTATCGTTATTGCTGGGACCGGATCAATTGGCCTTGGCTTCGTGAATGGCACCGACATTCGTGTTGGCGGTTATGGCTTTCCAATTTCAGACGAGGGCAGCGGTGCCTTTCTCGGGCTGTCAGCAATTCAGCAGGCGCTTCAGGCCCATGATGACCGAATAGAGCTTACGCCGCTCCTCAACGAGGTCATGGACCGTTTTAATCAGACCCCGATGGAAGCTGTGGCGTGGATGGACCAAGCAACAGCTACGGAATATGCGTCTCTGGCACCCATGGTCATGCGTCATGCAGACCAGGGAGATGCGGCAGCACGTCGGATCGTCCAGACGGCTGCGAGCCACATCGATACCATTGTGCGTGCGCTTTTCGAAAAGGGAGCACCGCGCGTCACACTGCTTGGCGGGCTTGCGACCCCACTAGAACCGTGGTTGGCACCCGATGTCCGCAGGCGGTTGAAGCCTGCCGATGGCGATGCTGTTTCCGGCGCGATCATTCTTGCGCGAAACATGGCCTCTGCGAATACGGAATAAATTATTCCTAATTTCGATTGACTGTTGGAATTTATAATCCTAAAATTCATTAACCATAAGGCAGCGCGCTTTGAACGTTGCTCGACAAGCAGGCAGAGGCATGACGGAACAGACGTTGTTATCTGAACTGGATAGGCTGGTTTCAGAAGAGCGAAATCCACGCACGATGGATATCGATCTCTTGTCGAGCCTTGCTATCGTGCGCCGTATCAATGATGAAGATCATCTGGTTCCCGCCGCCGTCGAGCAAGTGCTGCCCCAGGTCGCGCAGGCCGTTGATAAGATTGTCGACTCATTTCGGGTCGGCGGTCGACTGGTTTATTTGGGCGCAGGAACAAGCGGACGTCTTGGCGTTCTCGATGCATCGGAATGTCCGCCAACCTTCAGCGTGCCGGAAGGCATGGTGATAGGGCTGATTGCAGGTGGCGTGGATGCGCTGCAACACGCAATCGAAGGGGCAGAAGATGATCCGTTGCTTGGGGAATCTGACCTATGCAACATAGGTTTGTCTTCACACGATGTTGTTGTGGGAATCGCGGTCAGTGGGCGCACGCCCTATGTGATAGGCGGTCTGGCTTACGCAGCAACCGTCGGCGCCACGACCGTGGCGCTCTCCTGCAATCCCGATTCGACCATTGCGACCATGGCTGAAATCGCCATATCGCCGGTTGTCGGACCTGAAATACTGACAGGCTCAACACGCCTTAAGTCCGGTACGGCGCAGAAGCTCGTTCTTAATATGCTGACGACGGCGAGCATGATCCGAATCGGGAAAACATACGAGAACCTCATGGTGGACGTCAGTGCCACCAACAATAAGCTTGTTGCGCGGGCATCGCGAATTGTCATGCAGGCAACCGGATGCGGGGCGGGGGAGGCGAAACGCGTTCTCGCTCTGACGGATAATGACGTCAAGCTTGCAATCCTCATCACGATCACTGGAATGCCAGTGGATGAGGCAAGAAAGGCATTAAAGGATGCTGGGGGATTTCTTAGACAGGCAATAAATGCCAATAAAGCGTGAGCCGAAGCGGGGAAGCAGTCGGACATCAGTATTGCAGTAATTTGCGAGGGAAGAAAATGGGAGCGAGTTTCAAGAAAAGCCTTATTGCGGGCGCAGCCGCATTGGCGTTGAGCATTGGAAGCCTTGGCGGGTTAGGTGTTTCGTCGGCTTTTGCCGCGACGCTGCGAATGGCGTGGTCGCAGGATGCCACCGGTCTCGATCCGCATAAGCAGCCGGCATTTTCATCGATTCGCCTGCTTGAGCTCATCTATGAACCGCTCGTTCGTCTTGATTCCAACCTTCAGATTGCGCCTGCCATTGCAAAAAGCTGGGAATTTTCCGATGGCGGAAAGGTTCTCACATTCAAGCTCGATAAGAATGCGAAATTTCAGAACGGTCAGTCGGTGACGCCAGCCGATGTGAAAGCATCCTTCGAGCGCATTCTGGATGAAAAGACAGGCGCAGTGGCGCGTGCCAATTTCGGTTCCATTGCTGCTATTGAAACGCCGGACGCCGAAACGGTCGTCTTCAAACTCTCTCAGCCTGACGTTCCTCTATTGGCAGCCATTGCCAGCATCAATGCGGCAGTCGTTCCGGAAAGCGAGATCAAGGCTGGAAATATTGGGACGAAAGCAGTTGGATCAGGCCCATTCATCCTTGAGCGCTGGGAGCCGAACTCCAAGGAAGTGCTGAAAGCCAATCCCGATTGGGCGGGCGGTAAAGTAGCGATCGATGGGATCGACATCAGCGTCCTGCCGGACGAAACAGCAATTCTTGCGGCGCTTCGCGCCAAGCAGATCGACTTTGCATTTCTAAACGACCCGCTGGTTGCAACGATGGTTCCGCGTGAAAGCTCTCTGGAACTGGTGCGTACTCCAGCTCTTGCCTATCATGTCCTCCAGCTCAATCCTTCGCGCAAGCCAATGACAGAGCTGGCCGTGCGTCAGGCGATTTCCTGTGCCGTTGACCGTCAAGACGTGCTGGATACAGCATTGCTCGGCGAAGGCAAGGTGACAGGCCCGCTGACAATGCCTGCCTACGCAAGCGATCCGAACACGCTTTTCTGCTACAAGCGCGATGTCGAAAAAGCAAAGAAGTTGATGGCGGATGCCGGTTATGCGGATGGTTTTTCGGCGACGGTTATCGCTGCAAACGGAGAACCTGCAACCGCTGCGGCTGAAGCCCAGGTTCTCCAGTCGCAACTTGCCGAAATCGGCATCAAGCTCGATATCCGCATGATGGAACTCAACGTCTATGTCGATACGTGGTTGAAGGGTGACTTCGATATGGCGGTGGCGCTTAACGGTGGTTCGGCTGATCCCTATACAATGTATGGCCGTTACTGGACAAAGGCCGGTAATCTGCAGAAAGTCGCGCAGTATATTGACGATACGCTTGACGATCTGATGCAGAAGGGAAGAGCTGAGACAGACCCTGAAAAGCGCAAGGTTATCTTCTCCGACTTCGAAAAACACATAACGGAAGTTTCTCCGTGGATATGGCTTTATACGGCCAACAACTATGTTGCCCACCAGAAGAACGTTATCGGTTTTGAGCCTCGCGCTACCGGTTCGCTATTCGGCGTAACCAAGTTGCAGATCGGGCAGTGATGTCATGAAATCCGCCACGTCTTCAATACGGAGGTGTGGCTTTCCAGTGCCTGCCTCGATAGCAGGCCGTGAGTAATCTGACATGAATTATCTGACACGTCGGCTGCTGACATTTCCTCTGGTTATGCTGGGGGTGTCGATCCTTGTCTTCGTTGCGATCCGTATGGTTCCAGGCGATTCCATCACGGCTATGCTTGGAACTGAAGCAGGACTGCTGACGCCGGAACAGCGGCAGTCTCTGGCGCAATACTTTGGTATCGACCAAAGCTGGACCACGCAATACTGGCGCTGGCTCGGTGACGTGCTGCAAGGTAATCTGGGTGTCTCGGTTACGTTCGGAAAGCCGGTTTTGACGGTTATTCTGGAACGCTTCCCGCTGACACTGCAACTGGCATTGATGTCGATGATTATTGCGTTGCTCATTGGCCTTCCGGCTGGTGTTTATGCGGCAACGCGCAACGAGAAAATGTCCGATCTTGCCGTCCGTATTTTCGCAATGATCGGCCAATCGACCCCCAGCTTTGTTCTGGGCCTCCTCTTTATCTATATTCTGTCGGCCGGGTTTGGTGTGTTACCGACCATGGGCGAATTCACGCCTATATGGGTCAACCCGTGGCAGAATTTTTTGCAGATGATTTTGCCTGCCATAACACTCGGCTTTGCATTTGCTGCATCGGTCACACGCATATCGCGTTCGGCCATGCTGGATGTTCTCAGCGACGATTACGTTCGTACAGCTCGCAGCAAGGGAGCTTCGGCGCGCTCTGTCGTCTGGCGGCACGCATTGCCGAACGCACTTATCCCTGTGGTGACGCTGAGCGGCGTGGAATTCGGTTACCTTCTGGGCGGAGCTGTACTGGTCGAGCAGATTTATGCTCTGCCGGGACTTGGACGCATGGTGCTCGACGCCATTTTGCAGCGGGATTATGCGTTGGTGCAGGGCAGTATTCTCTTCATCGCCTTCAACTTCATGATCGTCAATCTGCTTGTTGACCTCCTTTACGTAGCGCTCGATCCGCGTATTCGCCTGGGGGAAAGCTGATGCAGATATTGCGTTCCGTTTTTGCGCATCCGAGCGGCCGTATCGGCGGGCTCATCGTATTGATCTATCTGATCGTCGCGTGTCTGGGGTATTTCGGTTTAACGCCGCATGACCCGCTGATGCAGTACCGGATAGATAGGCTGCGTCCTCCAAGTGCTGCCCACTGGATGGGAACGGACCTCTTCGGACGGGATGTGATGAGCCGCCTGATGGCAGGCATAGCGCAATCATTTGTGGTGGGCTTTTCTGCTGTCGGAATTGCCGCCTTTACTGGCACCATTATGGGATTGACCGCGGCATGGTTCGGGCGCTGGTGGGACGGCACGGTCATGCGCGTCATGGACGTGCTTTTGGCGTTTCCGGCTATCTTGCTTGCGCTTCTCATCATCGCCGTCGTTGGACCGGGCACTGGAACAAGTATCGTTGCCATCGCCATTGTCTACACCCCGATTTTTACGCGGGTTGTACGTGGTCCGGCCTTGTCGATTAAAACACGCGAATTCGTCGATGCGGCACGTACGTTCCACAGCAGCAACCGTTATATCCTTTCGCGCCATCTGCTGCTTAATCTGGTCGCGCCTCTGACCGTGCAAATCACTTTGGCGCTGGCCTGGTCGCTGCTGACAGAGGCGGGCTTGAGCTTCCTCGGCCTCGGCACACAGCCACCTGCTTCGTCGCTTGGCCTCATGCTGGCAGATGCGCGTAACCTCATGGAAACCGCGCCATGGCTGCTGGCCTTTCCGGGACTGGCGATCATGATCGGTATTCTTGGCTTTAACCTTCTGGGTGATGCCCTGCGCGACATTCTCGATCCCAGGATGCGGAGGGTAGCGGCATGAACAAGCTTCTGTCTGTCTCAAACCTTCGCGTCGGTTTCGGGCGTAATCCTGAAGCCAATGAGATCGTGCGCGGTGTGAGTTTCGATCTCGCCGCCGGCGAAACCCTGGCTATTGTCGGAGAAAGCGGTTCCGGCAAATCTGTAACGGCCTTGTCGATCAATCGCCTTGTGGATTTTGGCGGTGGGCGCATTATCGATGGAACGATCAAGCTGAACCGTGCGAACGGCACCACCATCGATCTTGCAACTGCACACGAAGCTGAGCTTACGAAAATCCGCGGTGCGGAAATCGGTATGATCTTTCAGGAGCCCATGACGTCGCTCAATCCAGTGCTCACAATCGGAACACAGATTGAGGAGTCGTTTCGTCTGCACCGTGGGCTTACCGGAAAGCAGGCAGCTTCCGCTGCCAAGGACGCACTTGATCGCGTACGCATTCCGGATGCTGCACGGCGTCTTAGATACTGCCCGAACCAGCTTTCGGGCGGCATGCTGCAGCGAGTGATGATTGCAACGGCGCTTGCCTGTAATCCGCGTCTCATGATCGCCGACGAGCCGACCACTGCGCTTGATGTTACGGTACAGGCACAGATCATGGCGCTGCTGGCAGAGCTGAAGCGCGAAACTGGCATGGCGATGATCTTCATTACCCATGACATCGGCCTGGTCGCAGGGATGGCCGACAAGGTCATGGTGATGCAGCATGGCGAGGCGGTGGAGCAAGGTGAACTGAGTGCCGTCCTTGACCAGCCTCAGCATTCTTACACGCAACATCTCCTGAAAGCTGTGCCGCATTTTGAAAGTGGCAATGCGGTACGAACGGATAGCGTGCGAGCAGCCAAGCCCGGAACAAAGCCAATTCTGGCTGTTGAAGGGCTCACAGTCCGGTTTCCGGTTAGGGGAAGCATTCTTGGCCGTAGACTCGGTGCAGTTCATGCCGTGGAGAGTGTCGATTTCGATCTTGTTCCAGGCGAAACACTTGCGGTCGTCGGGGAGAGTGGTTCGGGTAAGTCGACGACTGCGCGGGCGATCCTCGGACTTGTCAAAGCTTCGGGCGGCAAGCTTGAAATCGGCGTGGCAGATACATCTGATGCTCGAAACTCCTCCTCGGTGCAGATGGTTT